>Ga0163179_10002906_pt1 | contig 11770 bp, 11 predicted proteins | sample AtlANTMetagenome_FD_109643 | JGI IMG/M metagenome (GOLD analysis project Ga0163179, IMG submission 109643) | Marine eukaryotic phytoplankton communities from the Atlantic Ocean - Atlantic ANT 2 Metagenome | ecosystem: Environmental > Aquatic > Marine > Oceanic | place: North Atlantic Ocean... | reverse complement strand
CTCGGGCTCGGGCTCGGGCTCGGGCTCGGGCTCGGGCTCGGGCTCGGGCTCGGGCTCGGGCTCGGGCTCGGGCTCGGGCTCGGGCTCTGGCTCTGGCTCTGGCTCTGGCTCTGGCTCTGGCTCTGGCTCTGGCTCGGGCTCGGGCTCGGGCTCGGGCTCGGGCTCTGGCTCGGGCTCGGGCTCTTCCGGCTGCTTGTAATCCCCGCCCTGATGGCGCGCTTCGTCATGCCCTGCGCCTTCATCGATTATCGCTAGCTCGGCCATGAATTGCTTCCTTTCCGGTTCCGAAAACCCTCCGATCAACGCCGAGATCTCCGATGATCCAGCCCCGTGCTGGTGCAGTAAGATGGCCAACGAGCGAACAAGCAGGCGTTTCTCAAGCTTCGCATCGGCGCTACCGCTTTCACCCACATCATGATCTGTTATTTTAGACTCCAACGCTGCTATTCGAGCCTCCAAGAGCTCTCTCCCGGCCGGATCAACCTGCCTCCTTCCCTTCAGATCACCGGCTACCAATCCACTGAGCTTGATGTGCTCATCCCTGAGCTTTTTGAGAGCGGCAGCCATTAAGATGACCGCAACCAGGACCGCCAGACCGATCACAGTGACGAAAACGCGAAACCCGCCGCCTGCAGAGGCGTCCCCCTCTCTCCGCCTGTTGCGAAATGTCCCGTGGCTACTCTTCCCTGACATCAACGCTCTGGCGTGTAACCGATGCGGATAAACGGGTCGAGATTTCAAAACCCGCATTTCAAGATTCGCGCGGCTCTACTCGGGCGGAATCTTCAATATCTGTCCCACCCGGATCCGGTTCGGATTGGAAATGCCATTTGCACGAGCCAGAGCTTCGGCGCTCACCTTATGTCTCTGGGCGATGCGAGACAATGAATCCCCACGCTGAACCGTGTAGTCCCTGACTTCTGAACCATCTTGCTGAGAATCAACTTGTTCCTCCGAACCTGTCTCTTCATGTGCACGGCCCGGTCCCGGAGACTCCTCGTCCACTGGCTCTGAAGACTCCTCGTCCACTGGCTCTGAAGACTCCTCACCTGCTGGCTCTGAAGACTCCTCGTCCACTGGCTCTGAAGACTCCTCACCTGCTGGCTCTAAAGACTCCTCACCTGCTGGCTCTAAAGACTCCTCGACCACTGGCTCTGAAGACTCCTCGTCCACTGGCTCTGAAGACTCCTCGTCCACTGGCTCTGAAGACTCCTCACCTGCTGGCTCTGAAGACTCCTCACCTGCTGGCTCTGAAGACTCCTCGTCCACTGGCTCTGAAGACTCCTCACCTGCTGGCTCTAAAGCCTCCTCGACCACTGGCTCTGAAGACTCCTCGACCACTGGCTCTGAAGACTCCTCACCTGCTGGCTCTGAAGACTCCTCCTCCACTGGAACGGGAGCATCTTTTTTCCCCACAACTGGAGGATTGCCATCAAGCTCCTCCAGAGCAGCAAGGAGTGCTCGGCGTTCGTCCTCTTTCCGGGAGGCGAAAAATCCCATGAACTCGAGTTCCGCCGGCTTGTGAAGGTGCCAGACCCCGCTCAGGGTCTCCTTGACGTTATTGAACTCCTTTTCCGAATCCTGTTTCAAAACTGCTACTTCCGCCCGCAGGCCACGGATTTCGGTCTCCAATTCCTGAACCGAGCGCACTTCACCCCTCAACTCATTGAGCGCCATTAGAATCCAGCCCACAGCCAGAACGCCAACTCCCCCCACAACCCCAACCACCAATCGAAACCTTCCGCCTTCCGCTGCCGGCTCCGCGTCCCGAAACAGCTCCTGTCTCTTCTCCTCAGTCATCCTGTCACTCGCCCACTTTTAGTCACACGACAACGATCCTGTCTAGCAGCGGGTTGGGGAACTTTTTTACGCACCATGCCACACCGAAATCCACCCGGTTGAGCTGGTCCAGCGAACAGGCCTGCGCCCGCAGCAAGAAGCTCCACATTTTTCATTCTCGCAGAGAGGTCTTGAAGAGGCAGGGCTCAGCCAGGCTGTCCATTTACGGCGCTATCTTCCATGGAAGCCCCGATCCAATGCGTAGCGGACAATCTGGAAGCTCACTAATCTCAAGCGCATCGCACAACCGAACCGAACCGCTAGCGCCGACCCTCGAAGGCTCGCGAAACCGTCAGCGCGTCCGCATGTTCCAAGTCACCTCCAGCCGGGAGCCCCTGGGCGAGTCGGGTGAGGGAGCAATTGCGCTCCGCGAGAAGCTCTCCAAGATAGCTGGCGGTCGCTTCCCCTTCCACGTCAGCGCTTAAGGCCAGGATGATTTCCACTTCGTGCAGGCCCTCGATACGCTTGAGAAGGGATCCAATCCGAAGGTCTTCCGGTCCAACATTATCCAGGGGAGAAAGCTTCCCCCCAAGGCAGTGATACAGACCCTTAAAGGCACCGGAGCGCTCGATAGGCAAGACGTCCGTCGCTTGCTCCACCACGCAGATCTTACTCGTGTCCCGCGTCTGATCAGAACAAACCGAACATCCTTCCATGGTCGCAAAGAATCCGCATTCCGGGCATGACGTCACCTTCGTGGCCGCGCTCTGGATCGAATCTGCAAGAGCATTGGGCTGCGCCTTGGCGCTTTGCAGGAGCCACAACGCCATTCGCTCGGCACTGCGTGGACCCACTCCGGGCAGGCGCCGCAATTCATCGATCAGTTCGATGGCTGGTTGGGGGTAATCGGCCCGGCCCATGTCCAAGATTAAGACTCTCGCAGAGGGAAGGAAAGGCAATGTCGGGCGGCCCCTTTGCGGCTAATTGTGCGACTCACCCAATCCGGCGCTCCTGCTCTTCTACCATCGGAATAACCTTCCCCACTCCTGGCATCTCCAGTTGCTCACACGGCATGGGGTGCAGCCTCGCCCAGAGGGTAGCGCAAAAGGCACTCGATCCGGAAAACAAAAGCGCCTCCAAAGGGCTCCAGAACACGCCCCAGAGGGCGACTACGGGAGAAGCAGCCGCCAGGAGGACGAGAACTGTCCCAGCCAGCAGGAGACGCCGGGGCGTCCCGGGAACTTCGAGCACTACCAGGGCGAGGCCATAGGTCAAACTCAGGAGAGCGAAAATGAGCCACCAAGGCTGTGTTCCCGAAGCGAGCGGGAAGCCTACAGCCTGATACCCGGCAAGAAGGCCGGACTCGGCCCCTTGAAGCAGTCCGGAAACCCGGACCAACAGGCCCACCGCCACGGAAAAACTTCCCACCACCGCTGCCACCGTGAGGGGGTGGCCATGGGCATTGCGTTGAGTCTCAGCGTGATCAACCATCGGACGATTCGCCAGCGGTCGAGTCCTCTTCTCCCCCGTCAGCGTCTCCACGATAACTCCTTACCACCAGCTCACTCAAGTATTTGTCCGGATCCGCGACAGCCTCCTCTCCAAGCTCGAAACGCGTTCGCCCGGTATTTTTCTGGATCAGCTTGAGACCGAATTGCACATCACGAAAACGCTGCCTAAAGAGCTGCAGAAGGCTCCGCCCCTGCTCTGCGGCTTCTTCCGTCAAGCGCGCGAGTGCCTCGTCGGTCAGCAACAGCTCGACACCGTGTTCCTCACGGAACTCCCGGCAGAACACCTCCAACTCACGAGCTGCCTTCTTCACATCCACCTTTTTGCCGAGTTCCCGGTAGTGCTCAAGAAGCTCCTCTCGACGATCAATTAAATCTCCCGTAATCTTGAGCTCGGAAACCGAGGTCCCGGGCAGTTCAAACTTGAAGTCCCGAAGCAGCCTTTCGCAGACCGTCATGAGGGCGCGTGCACCGGTATTCTCCTCCTCTGCCATGGAGGCAATGCGCGCTATCGCGCTATCGTCAAAACGTGCTCTGATCCCGTAGGCCTCGAACTCCCTCTCATATTGCCGGAGAAGGCTCCCTTCCGAAAATTTCATGATGTTCTCCAAGTCTCCTGCCGTCAGCTTTTCGCAGACCACCCGGACCGGAAGACGTCCAATGAATTCCGCCTCGAAACCAAATTCAATGAAGTCCCGGGTTTCCACCTGATTGAAGAGAGCGCCATCCATCGGTTGCTCCACGGGATCGGCCCCGAAGCCGATCTGCCCCTCGCTCAGCCGCTTCCGGGCGACCTTCTCCAACCCGGAAAAAGCCCCGCTCACGATAAAGAGAATATGACGGGTGTTGATGGTATCCTTCGATGCCCCTTCCCCACGCTGCATGTTCATCATCGACTTCATCTGGCTTCGGATATCCATCGGGTTCGACAAAGGAACTTCCGTCTCCTCCATCAGCTTGAGGAGGGTCGTCTGCACCCCGCGTCCGCTCACGTCGCGGCCGATCATCTCGCTCCGCGTGGCCAGCTTGTCGATTTCATCGATGTAAATGATCCCAAATTCCGCGAGATCGATATCCCCTTCGGCCTTCTGTACCAGATCCCTGACAAGGTCGTCCACATCCCCGCCCACATAGCCGGTCTCTGAGAACTTGGTGGCATCCGCCTTTACAAAAGGCACCCCGATAAGCTCCGCGATATGTTTCACCAGGTAGGTTTTCCCTACCCCGGTGGGCCCCACCACAATGACATTCTGCTTCTGAAGCTCGATACCTTCCGGCAAGCGTCCATGCTCATTCTCAAGGCCGCGCAGATACTTGGCGTGATTGTAATGGTCACATACCGCGATTGAGAGGGCCTTCTTAGCTTCATCCTGGCGGATCACAAAGCGATCCAGGTGTGCCTTGATGTCACGAGGCAGATAGTTGAATTCGAAAACGCTATCCGCAGGCCGGACATCCGGAGCATCCGGCTCTTCCTCCTCTTCATCCGGCGTGCCCATTCCCGGCATCATCCATTGGACGTTACCCATCTTCCCAAAGAACTCCTGCAGGCTTCGCTGCAGCTCCTCCGGCCCGGGGGAACCCGGATTCTTCTTCTCTTCTTCAGACATCGGGGCGGACCATCGTCGCAAATTGCACCTTGTCAATCATTGCCGGTCGTGGGGCGGGCCGAGCTGGCCGGTCCAAGGTCCTCCAGAATGACCTCCCATTGCACCTGAAAATCCGGCTTCAGAGCTATTAATTCCTGCGCTATCCCACGCGCCTCGCCCTTCAAGCCATTCAGCCAGGCAAAGGCAATCGCCTGCAGAAGACGACCGGCTTTCTCCTCGTCGGAGGTTGATGCCTCCAGCAGCTTGCGATGGATCCCCAGCATGGAAAGCGGTTCAAAATCCTTCCACCCCAGCGCGCGAGCCGCCCCTTCGCTCTCGACCCTGAGTCCGCCCGCTTCCGAACCGATGACCCGCGTATAAGTCGCACCATCGCGGGTTTTCAGCTCCAGGCCATCGGCTCCCGGACGGAGCACTGCAGACAATTCGTTGATGAAGACGGCCGCCTCCCCGGACAGGAGAAGAAGAGCCGCTCGCTGGCTCCGCTCCAACTCGTCCTTCAGCTCAATCCTCCGCAGGACCTCCGCGCCCTCCGCAAAACGAGCCTCGAGAAAATACCCGGACGCCACCTCCTCCCGCAACTGCAGCCAGGCGCTTCCTTCCTTGCGGGTCCGCAGGTATCTCAACCGGCCCCGCAGGTCACTCTGCCAAGACTTGACATTGTACCTCGCCCGCCCGCGGGTGCGGAGGGACGCATACAGTTCGTCGAGCGCACCAACACATTCCTGCAGCTCTGCCCTCGTCTTTCCGTCAACCCGGTAATCCACCTCGCCGAGCAGGCCATAGTCGGCGACATACCGGCCTGCCTGTTGCTGATAAATTGACATCCACTCCGCCTCTGGCCACGGCCCTCCCGCCACAAGCTTCGCGAACATCCGGTCAGCTCGTTCCAAGTCACCCTGTTCCCAGGTCTTCAGCGCCATCGCCAGAAATACGGTCGCTCGAAAAGGATCACTCAGAACATCCGGCACACGCTCCTCCGGCACAAAACGCAGGTTCGTCAACAACTCCGCCGCCGACTGCAATCGACGACCCAGAACGGTCTCCGCGACCCGGCGCTCATTCACGAAATCAAAGAGGCCAGCCAGGTGCTGGCGCGCATCGGAGCCCCTTCCGTCGAGAAAAGCGGCTACCGCCGCCTCAAATCCCGCCCAGGCCGCTGTCTCGGTGGGTGCCATCGCCTCCTGCCAGACACTCAGGAACTGCCTCTCTGCCTCCACGAAATCATTCTCCGCGAGGGCCTTCCTCGCCGCCTCGTAGTTTTCATTGATCCGCCTCGCAAGCTCCGGGCCGACTGTTGGATTGGCGGCTGGATCAAGTACCAGGCGAGGCCCGCTCCTGGAATCACTATCCTCCGCACCGCCCCTGGCCAGTTTGAGGTAGACATAGGAGGCCATCAGCAGCGACAGCACAAGAACCGCTGAAATCCCCACCAGCCACGCCTTGCGATGCCGATAGTCCCGCTCTCTGCGCTGCGCACGAATCTTCCCATCGACAGGCTGCCTGGCTCCCTTCGCGCGGAGAACTACCCGGGCCATCTCAAGCGAGATTCGAAAGTCCTCGTAATCCAGGAAGCGTTCCGCGGGGTCATGAGCCATCGCCTGCTCCACCGTGCGGATCATTTCACTGGAGAGCCAGGGCGCCGCTTTCTTGAGAGGACGGACATCTGCCTTCGCCTCGCGAGCTGCCTGGTTGGTAACCTCCCTCAACTCGATCGGAGGGGTGCCTGCCAGGGCATGATACAGTGTTGCACCGAGAGCATAAATGTCCGCCCGGTCATCTTCCTCCTCATTTTCCAGAACCTCCGGAGCCACATAGATCGGTGTCGCCCAGGTTTCTTCAGACCGAACCGTCTCACCCTCCGTCAGGAGGGAGAGTCCGAAGTCGACAATCTTCGCCGTGCCGTCCTCATCAATCAGGATGTTTCCGGGCTTGATGTCCCGGTGAATCAGCCCCTCCCTCTGTGCCGCCTGAAGGCCATCGACGACCTGAAGCGCCACCGCAAGCACCTCACCCTCGGGAAGCGCTCCCTGCGCGGACATGCGCTCATCCAGACTGTTCCCCGGGACGAGCTCCATCGCAATGAAGCAACGCTCAAAGGCCCGCCCTACGGTGTAAACCTGCACCACGTTGGGGTGGCTCACGGTCGCCGTCAGGCGGGCCTCCCGCCTGAACTCCGCCTCCCTCTTCTGATCGGTGGAGAATTTCTCGTTCAGCACCTTGACCGCGATGTCACGATCCAGAGTCGAATCACGCGCCGCGAAGACCACGCTCACCCCACCAGAGGCAATCCTGCTCACAAGACGATAGGGCCCCAGCTCGGTCTTGACCCTGACCTCTTCTCCGCACGCCGGACAGCGTACGCGGGCGTAGGGCCCCACGTCCGTCACGTCCATCTCCGCCGAGCAATTCGGGCAGGTGGCCAAGTGCTCACTCACGGGGTAAGGGTAGCCGGTTCGGGCCCGTGGTAGCAAGATACGCTTTGAGAGCGCCCTTTCAGTTCCTCCTTCCTCACCGGCGCTCGTTCGGGATTTTCGCATTTAGAATTTAGACTTCGGGAAAACGAACCCTAGGCTGTCCCCGTGATCATCACCGTTCAGGAGGATCGGAGCGGACGACTCGACGTGTTTCTCACCGGGGAACTTACCGAACTCTCCCGCTCACGTATCCAAAGCCTCCTCAAGGATGGGCACATTCTCCTCAACGGAAAGCCGGCGCGGGCCAAGACCCCGGTCACACCAGGGGACTCTATCACGGTGGCACTTCCCGAACCCCGCCCCACGGAGATCCTTCCCGAGGACATCCCCCTGCACATCCTCCACGAGGATGACGACCTGGCGGTCATCAACAAACCGGTTGGTCTTGTCGTCCATCCCGCGCCCGGCAACCCCGATGGCACCCTCGTCAACGCTCTCCTCCACCACTGCCATGGAAAGCTACCCGGGGTTGGTGGAGTCGAACGGCCCGGCATCGTCCACCGCCTCGACAAGGAGACCAGCGGCTGCATCGTGACGGCCAAGAGCGACCGTTCCCTGCAGTCACTCCTCGCCCAGTTTGCGGCCCGCGAGACGGACAAGCTCTACCTCGCAGTCACGCAGCGCTCACCTGTCCAGCCTTCCGGCTCCATCTTTACCCACATCGGCCGGCACCCCGTCAACCGGCAGAAGCAGGCCGTGCTCAATCCCGGGGCAGGCTCAGGGAAACCCGCCATCACCGACTACTATGTTCTGCACCGAAACAAGGAACCGTCCTGGGGCCTGATCCTTTGCCATCTCCATACCGGCCGGACCCACCAGATCCGGGTCCATATGAAACATCTTGGATGCCCGCTGCTCGGCGATCCCGTCTATGGAAATCCCGGTCGGCAGGTTCTCGACACCGGACGCCTTATGCTGCATGCTTGGCGTCTGGGATTTACCCATCCCTCCACCGCCGAATTCAGAACGCACGAAGCCCCAATACCATCCGAGTTCGCGCCCTTCCTCCCGGAACCCCAGCTCCTCGAACGCATCCGTAACACGCCCACGCAGGCCCTCCGCAACGCCCTGACCTCCGAATCCTGAATCCCCTCTGCCTTTTTACATGAACATCACCTTCCTCGACTCCTCCACTCTCACCCGCGGCGACATTGATTTCTCAGGATTCGACCAATTTGGCAACTTTACCCATCACGCGATCACCTCTCCTCACGAAGTGCTCGCTCGCTCTCATGGCCAGCAGGTCCTCGTCACCAACAAGGTCGTCCTTGACGCGGAAATCCTTGCCGAGCTCCCGGAACTCAAACTCATCCTCGTGGCCGCCACCGGTGTCAATGTCGTCGATCTCGCAGCCGCCCGGGCCCAAGGGGTCGTAGTCTGCAATGTTGCCGGTTACTCCACACCCAGCGTCGCCCAGCACGCGACGTCTCTCCTTCTGGCCCTGTCCACCAGGATTCACCTCCTCGCTGCGGAACACGCCGAGTGGCCGAAATCCCCTATTTTCACCCGCCTCGATCACCCAGTCACCGAACTGGCCGGAAAGACATGCGGCATCGTCGGCCTCGGAGCGATCGGGAGCGCCTTCGCCAGGATCGTGGAGTCCCTTGGCATGTCCGTGCATGCACTCTCTCGGGAAGGGTCTCACAATCCTGGAACGACGCCCCGGGTCTCACGCAACGAGTTCTTCGCCACTTCGGATGTCATCTCCCTGCACTGCCCGCTCACGGACGACAACATGCACCTCATTAATTCCGAAACCCTCGCTCTCATGAAGCCCAGCGCATACCTTCTCAACGTCAGTCGCGGCCCCCTCGTCGATGACGAAGCCCTCGCCAACGCCCTGCGACAACAACGCCTGGCCGGCGCCGGACTGGATGTCCTCTCGGTGGAGCCTCCTCCCGCAGATCACCCCCTCCTCGCTCCCGACCTTGCCGCCAGCAACCTCATCATCACTCCCCACACCGCCTGGCTTTCCCTGGAGTCCCGGAAACGGCTCCTGGAGGGCGTCCTTGAGAACCTCCGGAACTGGCTTGCTTCCACCCCTTCCAACCAGGTCACCTGAGCAACCATGAACGAGACCCTGGAAATGTTGATGCCTGCGGTGGATCAGCAACTGAGTTCCCACGAGACTCCCTACGTTGCGGAAGCCTACCAGCGTCTCCTCACCGAACCGGAGATCGATGAAATGGAAGCCAGGAAAATGATCGCCCTCTGCCTTGCAGACGAATCGGAGCGCATGGTGCAGGAAGACCGGGGCTTCGACATTGCTCGCTATCAGAACCTTCTCGCTCTCCTGCCCACCCTCCCCGAGTAGTCCCCCTCCCGTGCCCCAAATCTTTCGTGTCATTCGCAAACGGCTCTGCCGGACTCTGAATCGATCCTACCGCTCCCTCGGAGAAGATCACCTCGCGATCGGCGCCCTCGGGGAGAAAATAGCTCGCGCCCACCTGCTCACCGAGGGGCGCCGCATCCTGTCCGCGAATTTCCGCGCCCCCCGTGGCGGCGAGGTCGATATTGTTGCCCGTGACGGCAAGACCCTCACCTTCGTGGAAGTGAAAACCCGGACCAGCCGGCAGTTCGGCCGTCCTCTCGACGCGGTCAATCTCAAGAAGCAGGACCTGATCAGGCGCGGGGCGAACGAATGGCTGCGCCTGCTCGGCACACGGGACATTCCCTGGCGTTACGACGTGGTGGAAGTTATCCTCCTCGCTGGCCAGAAGCCGCAGGTTCATACCGTGCTCAACGTCATCGACCAGCCTCGCCCCTAACGGGAAACGGCTGCCACCGGGGCGAACGAACGCCGGTGCTCACGACAGGGCCCATGGCGTTCGAGCGCTTTCAGGTGGGCCTGCGTTCCGTAACCCTTGTGCCTGTCGAATCCATAGACCGGGAATTCCTCGGCCAATTCCCGCATCCGTCGGTCACGACTGACCTTTGCAATGATACTTGCCGCTGCGATCGAAAGACTGATGCCGTCTCCCTTGACAACCCCCTTCGAAGAAAGCGGAAAACCGGGAACATCCCTGCCGTCAATCAGGCAGAACGCTGGCCGGCGGGAAAGCGCAAGCGCCGCTCGCCCCATCGCGGCATGAGTCGCCCCGAGAATGTTCAGCTCGTCAATCTCAGGTACTTCCGCAAACGACATCGCCCAGCAGATCGCGGGGTCACTGGTAATCTCCTCATAGAGAATCTCGCGGCGTTTCTCAGTCACCTTCTTGGAATCGTCCAGAAGGTCGTGCTGAAAACCGGCCGGAAGAAGGACCGCCGCGGCCGCCACCGGCCCAGCCAGGGGCCCGCGACCAGCTTCATCGATACCCGCGACCGGACAGATCCCACTTCCAGTCAATTCCTCCTCCAGCTTGAGATCCGGCATCGCTTTAGGTTACTCCACTGATCCGGAAAACTCGACCCGGAACTGGTTACCAACTCTTGTGATTATTCGGCACGTGCTTCTTGGAATCTGAGAGCGTGCAGGTCATGTAGAGCGATCCAATCTCAGGAACGGTGTTTCCAGCAAACCTGTAAACACCTCCCCCCGGGCACCTCGGAGCAACCTCGATGTGCTTGTTTACTCCGATAACCTCGTCCTTCAGGTTCAATGGCGAAAGATCCTGCCCCGGCTGATAGGCCCTGGTGTGGGTGTAGGAGCGCATTCCAACCTGCACGAAGCGGATATTCATGATGCACATGGCCCGGTCCGAGCCCGCCTTCCAGCTCTGCGCCCAGAACCACAGAATGCTGACAAGCATGAGGAGGACAAGAATCACGACTGTCATCTCCACCAAGGTGATCCCTCGCCGAACTCGCTTTCCCGACTGGGCCCGGAACTTGGACACCCGGCCCGCAGAAAGGCGCGGACAACGAGGGGACGTAGAACAGTTCATAGGGGGGGCTTCCGGTCGGCTCGGGCACAGTCTAGCACGTTGGTTCAGTATTCTTAACAAAAACCTCTCCCTACCTTGCCGCTGACCGGTTCGAGTCACGGTTGTCTCCGGACCAACCTCGCTGGACCATCAGATACACTCCAAATCCAGCTGCTAGCGTCGCCAGCCCCCAGAGACACTCCCAAGGCCTTGCCCGGACGAGATAGATCACAATCCAGCAGTTCACCGCCAGGAAGAAGACCGGCGTTAGGGGGTAACCCCACGCCTTCACCGGCCTTGGAAGATCCGGCATGCGGAACCGCAACCAGAAGACTCCTCCCACGGTCACCATCCCAAAGAGGATCAGAAGAAGTTCGATATAAACCAGGATCACCTCAAAGGAACTCGTCCAAACGAGACCAAGCACCACCATCGTCTGAAGAAGGACCGCATAGACGGGAGTGCCCGCACGCGATTTCCTCGCCAGGAAGCGTAACCCCCGAAAATCCTCTCCCATCCGTTGGGCAACCCGGGAG
>Ga0163179_10002905_pt1 | contig 11771 bp, 17 predicted proteins | sample AtlANTMetagenome_FD_109643 | JGI IMG/M metagenome (GOLD analysis project Ga0163179, IMG submission 109643) | Marine eukaryotic phytoplankton communities from the Atlantic Ocean - Atlantic ANT 2 Metagenome | ecosystem: Environmental > Aquatic > Marine > Oceanic | place: North Atlantic Ocean... | reverse complement strand
TTTATATTTGAACCATCTCCAAAATATGTGGCATTCTCCACTCTTCCGAATGAACCCGTTGATGTATCAGAACCACTAATAGCTCCATCAAATTCAAATCCTTTAGGTATGATATATTTTTTACCTTCAAGTTCGAAAGTAAAATCTTTTGCAATCTCCCAATGTCTTACACCAAGTAACCACATTAGGATACCTTTCCAGAAACCTTTACCTTTTGTCTTTATAGGTAATGGTTTCATATGAGGCATTTCTGTATATTTAAAATTGACTCTATTTTCGTTATTTTTATCAAATAGGTTAACAACACAACCTAATATTACTAAAGCAATCACTATTGTCCATTGCCAAAATTTCATTGCTAATGCTATTATATCTAGTTCCATTTTATTCTTCCTCTTTTTTTATTTTTTCTTTCTTTGTGCCTTCTGCTACTATTTCATAATATATAATAATTTCCTTTTGTTGTTTGATGTATCGTTTTACATCTTGAACATTAAATGCAAGATTTTCGTAATCTCTTACAGACATCGCAATGAATACTAACTCTGAATTTTTCTTTAAAAATCTTTGTTTAAAATCTTCTAAATTCTCCTCAGTTACTACATAAAAATGTATTCCATTCATTGATATTGGTTTCGGCCAAGGTTGAATAGGAATATTTCTATCAACTTGAATAGTTTTTACATTTAAATCTTTTGTTCCGCTTAACCAAGAACAACCATTTACTCCAAAAATTAATCCTAATATTAATAATGTTGTTTTTATTTCCATAATATATTACCTCGTTGGTCTTTGAGTTAAATCTTCTATAGATTGATTTTCCTTTTTAGTCGCTTTGTTTATTACCTTCTCTATTAATCCTGGCTTTCTCAATGCTAATCTTGTTAAATCATGTCTTTGTAATTTTTTATATAGTGCGTCTTTCTCCTTTTCAGCATTATCTAAATTAATTTGCAATTTTTGATTTAATTTATTAAACTTTTCTGCATCTTGTTGTAAAGTATCTATCGCTGTTTGTTGAGTTTGAACTGCTGTTTCTAATTTAGCATTATTCTTTGTTAATATTTGAATACGATTTTGTGTATCCTTATAATAAAAATAAAATCCACCTGCCATAGTCGCCATTAAGACACCCATAATAATCATTCCTTTAAATCCCATTATATTTCAAACTCCTTTTACTTATGTACAGTATAAACATACCATAATGATATCATAATACATACTGCTATTGCATAACTATTCATACTATTATCTATTTATATTATCTCTTATTTGGAATTATTTGGTTTCTTTGCTTTATCGAGTTTATCAACTGTATCCAACAATTCATTAAATTCTTTAAAGTTTTTAAAATTCTCTACTCTTAGTACTGGATTACTTGTTCTGAAATCTTTTTTTCTCATTACCGTTTTAGCTATCAAATCTAATTCATTATTTTTTTTATCTATAGTTAATACAAATGGTATATTAACATCACTATTCATATCAGCAATGACTGCTTGTGCTTTTGCACCCATATCTTTTATTTTAGTACCATGTTTTTGTCGTGATTTTTTAAATAAACTAAGTAATTCGTTAGTAGTTATTTGTTCCTTGTTTCTTGCATCATTTAATCTTTCAAGAAAATGTTTAGAAAATTCTATATCAATCTTTAAAGACCTAAAAATTTTATCTGCATACTTCTCAACTTGGTCTAGTTGAGATTTAGATACTAATTTTCTTTTTTGACCTGTTACCATTGGTTTATATGTGTCGAAATAACTAGCACCACTAGAACCATATGCATTGAGAGTAGATGCATTTAAATCGGATTCGGGTTTAAATGAATCAATAGGAAGATAAGGATAACCATATTCCTTAAAAGTTTTTTTCATTTTTAACTAACCTGTCTTTGTTTTTTTGCTTCTTGGACTATAGTATACTCTTTACCATCAATAACATCTCTTTGATATGTTTTATATGGAAAGTATTGTGTGTTTCCTTTTGCCATAGGTTTACCACTTTTTCCTGCTTGTTGATATTCAAAACTTTGACCAGTATCTTTAATAAAAACATAAAGACCACTAAATCGACCAGTACTTTTAGTCTTAATTAGTTTTGCTGGTTTTATTTTTTCATCAAGTGTTTCTTCACCGATTGCAAGAACTGTATTCTCTGCACCTTTCTTATTGAGCTCTGCTTGTTTCTTTGCATCTTCTCTTTTTGCTCTTAATTTCATGATACGTTCAACGAATTTTTTAGCTTCTCTCATTCTACCGTCCATTTGAATAAACTTTTTTTTCTTTCTCGGTGGAACTGGAACAGTAGAACTATCATCACCTGTTCCTGATACTGCTGTACCAGTTGCGTTTGTTGGTACTTCTTCTGGCAATTCAGTTTTAGGTTTTTCGAGTCCTAATGTTTCATCAGTATAATATCGTTTCATTATTTCAGCAAATTTTGGTTTCTTATTCATCTCTCTTTTATATCCTCTAAGCTTATATATATTGTTTCTTTTGATTTTTCATGAATAACAGAAAAGATTTCTACACCTAAAATAGTATCTGTAGGAGAAGTATCTTGTGTCGCAAAAACTTTATCACCTTTTTTAGCAACTATATCTTCTGACTGTCGACTTAAAATATCACTTTGAAGTACATACTCTCCTTTAGGTAATATCTCTCCAAATCCAATGACTTCTTCAGATATACTATCATCTATTTCATAATTTTCTTTTAAATATTCCAAAAATGTTTTTTCTATAAATCGTGGGTCTTCAAAATGTTCTTTAAATGTATCTTTAAGTAAAAATAATGCAGCTGCATATGTACCTACTTTTGTTTTTATACCAGGCACTTTCAAAAATATTTTTTTAATATTAAAAACAAGTTTATGCAAAATAGTATATGCGTTTTTTAATTCGGAAGTGTTTAATGGAACAGCAGGTTTTGTTGATTTTTCTTTTTTAATTCTATTACCTTTATCATCTATAATACCTAATTTAAATGCATCTGTTTTTTCAAAAGGAGTTGTAAGAATCCTTATAAAACGATATGCGACAAATAAATCAATTGCTGAGCCCATTTCTATTTTCCTTTATCTTATGTTCGTGTTTTACCTTTTAATTTTTTGATTACATCTTTTAATTGTTTGAGTGATTTATCTACTGCACGTTCTTGTGCAGATATTGGTAGATATACATACGCTTTTATTTGTTTTATAAGGTCTAACTCAGCCTTTTTGACTTCTGGTTTATATTCTTCTTCAATTGATTCTTTAAAAGAATTGATAAGCATACTCGATTTATTTCCTTTCTTAACTGCATATTCAAGACTTTCTTTATCACTTTTATTTGATTGATTCATTTTGTTAGCAAATAAATCTAAAAGTTCTTTTGGTGCGCTTCCACCTCGTACAAGCATTTTTTCAGCAGATATTCTTGTCCATCCTGGTTTTCTTGGCGCTGTATCCTTATCTCTGGCATAAAGTGAATGGTCATATTTGAATGGATTTCTAGTTTCTGTTAATACATCTTCTTTAAATGATTCTGATATCTTTTGTTCTAATTTTTCTGTAAAGGAATTTAAAAGGTCTTTATCCTTACCACCATATTCTTTATACTTCTTTTTAAGAATAGTAATAAATTGTTTTAATTGTTTTGGGCTTTGTCTAATTGGAACTATTTTTTCGGCATCAGCCATAGCTTTTTTTAAATTTGCATCACTACCAAGCTTTTTATACCTTTCTACGCCACCACCTTTTTTAGCTATTGGAAACTTAGTGCTATCAGGTCGTGAATAAGTAAATTCTTTAAATGTTGTAAATTTTTTTTCCATCTTTATAACTCTTTTAATTCTTTTAAAAGCACCTCGTCAGTTTCTATATCAAGTAATTCATCTGGTCTTAATATATTTAAAAATAACATAAATGCTTTTAATGCACCCCAATATTTCCTATCTATTTTAAACAATAACAAAGTTGCAGATACTTCTCCACCAAACACATTAATCAAAAGTGTTATATGATTCAATAACAAGGTCTTTTTTAAATTACCTGTTTCATAATATTTGCGAAGAAGTCGTTTAATGTATTTAAATTTCTTTAAATCATCTTTAAACTCTTGTTCGCCTTCACATTCTGGATTATTGTAATGCTTAATAGCAAACATCATCCAGTTATCCTGTGTTATCTTTTCATACATAATAAAACCACAACTTGTTAAAGTCTAAATCTACTATTCACCAAGTCTTGCAGTCAACAAAGTTGAGCCAGCAGGACTTAAATCGTGTGTAAAATGAATCTTAATTGGATTTTCTCTCATGTGTGCTTGTCCAGTTGGGTCATTTGTTATTTCGTCTGGTGCTTCTTCTCCAGTTTTTCCAAATTTACCACCATGAACAATCAACACTTCAGATATTTCACCATTGTCGCCTGAAAAAGTAGGTACATTAAAATCAATACCCACAGAATTCAATGCTTCACGTAATTTTTTGATTGCATGGTATGGATTTAAATATTCTCCACTAATCGAACCAACATATGAGTTCAATTCTTTTACAACCATATCATTACTAAGGTCTGCAAGATTCATATTATCACCAATCATTTCGCCACCAAAGCCTGGATTAACTCCAACACTAGATGCTGGCAAATCTGAACGTGATTCTTCTGTTACAAAACTTTTAAATCTTTTCATTTTTATTTCCCTTATCATCATTAGAATCTTCCAATTTTATATTAGAAGATTCATCAGATATTACTTCAGTTAAAACTTTCTTTTTCTTTCTACTTGTCTTTTTAGTAGATGTAATTTCAGGAGCTTCGGGAGAAACCTCAATCAATGTTTGTTTTTCATCAACCATAGGTTTTCCGCCAGCACCATATTTAATCAGTTTTTCTGTCATAATTCAATCCCTCTTATGCAAGAGTACAACCTTGATTAGCAATTACACTCCAACCAGCTGTTGAATCTGTATATAATAATATACAAGCATCACCATCTGTATTAAATGTAACAGTTGTGTATCCATTTAATGTAGTTGGTGTTAATGTTGCATCGCCACCATCTGTAATCATAGTGATGATTTTAACTTGTCCTGTGCTACCATTTGCAAGTGTTAATGCAATCGCACCAGAAGTTGCAACAGTTGTTACTGCAGTTGTTAGATTAACTGCACCAGCAGAAGTTATTGCCTGTGCTGTAGAATCAAATGCCAACCATGTTGGAAAATTGTTAAATAAATTAGCAATACTAATTTTTTTATTAACAGGTGTACCTGATGGGTCGTCAATAACATGAAGTAAATCTTCAGCGGCAACTCCAGTACCTAAATCTGTTAATGCTGTAATTTTTTTATCAGCCATTTTTTATCTCCTATAAACCCGTAAGAATTACTTTTTCTTATCGGGAATGCTACTGTCGGCATTATCACCGACATCACTTTCGTTATCTAATTCTTGAAGAAATTGGTCACATTGTTGAATTGCACCAGATAAAGCTGTTATTCTTGTAAGTGCATTGTTTCGCTCTTTATCAAGTTTTTCAATAAGGTTTGACATTGTTTCAACATCCTTTTCCAATGTAACCTTTCTTTCTTCAATCTTTTTTTTATCAATCATATTGTTATATCACCTCACTTAATATAATTTCGTATATCTTACGACTAACTTGTTACTGTTCGTACTTGTACCACATCAGAAATATCTTATGATACAGCAGTTGTTACGCCAATCAGACATTGTGTTGAACCAGAACTTGAACCAGCTACAGTTTCTTCGGTGAAAACACTTGAACCTGTTTTTGCAGCAGTATTACTGAAAATTTCAGCATTGCCTCCTGGCCCACCAATTGGACTACCACCAGCAAGGTCGCCCTCTGTAACGGCTGTACCATTACCGTCAACTAGTGCTGAAGAACCATTAGTTCCCAAAGTATATGTACCATGTCCCAATCTACCACCAGCAACTGCTGTGTTTGGTATAGTTCCTCTGAATGTTAGTTTGTTAGTTCCTGAACCAGCATAGTATTGCATTTTCAAACCACCATCAGATGCCATATCCGTTGGTCCATAATTGTCGATATCGAAGTAAACTTTGTTTGAAACAACTTGGTCAGCTGACCATGCAGCTGATGTTACTGTAATTGCTTCATCAAAAGTCAATACAATATCAAAAGTTTCTCCTCTTGCGTATTCGCCAGCAGTAAAGTCTGCTGATAAACAGTTTGCCGCGCCTAAAGTTCCTGATAAGTCGCCAATTGCAACTAAAACTTCAGCATCAGCACTAGTATTATCGTTTCCACTTGCAGCAGTTCCAGGTCTTAATGCCCATCCTTTGGTACTAGCAAATGCATCCTCTTTTGCGCCACCAGCGCCTTGAGCACCATCGCCACCTAAAAACTTAGGTCTGCTTTCTGCCGAAGTTGATTTTCCCCATAATCCCATAATCGTTCTCCTTTTCTTTTATTCTATACTTTATTTATAGTTATTTATATCCTAATTTTTTTAATTGTCGTATAGTAGTACTAACATCTTTATGTAATATTCCTATGCCACCTGCTTTTTTCCACTCATCTACATTTTTAAGGTGGTCGTCAATAAGGACATTAGGATTTCCCTTATCAACTGCAAATTTTTGTTTATCTTGTCTTTTTACTATGTTTATTCTATTTCTGGGTAATTCTCTCATATTTTTATTTACCCAAACCAACTTATCCCTCTTAGAATTATCATCCCTCGATGAATATGCACTTAATACATGTGATGGATATTTACTTACCATTTTCCAAAGTCTTTTTGAATTTGGCATCCATTCTAAATTTTTCCAAAAATCTTTTGTTTTATTAATTACCTTCCATCTATCTTCTTGTGGAACTTCTAACCAACTTTTAATTTTAGGATACTTATCAAGAAGTGTTTCTAATGCACCCTTTTCTAAATCTACTAAAACACCATCTAAATCAATATAAATCTCTGGTAATTTAGAATTCTCTTGTTCTGAAAGATATGCATACCTAACATCATAAAATTGTTTCATATTTCCTAATATTTACCAGCTTTAATATCAGAAGTTTTTGGATTTACATCAATATTGTCTTTAGGTTTCCCCGTTAATGTTTTACCATTAGGTTTACGTTTTTCACCAACTTCCTTTGGCTCATTTTTACCCTTCCAATTTTTATCTACATAGTCATAAAATTCTTTTTCTTTATCGCCATCTAATTCACTAGGACTTTTTACACCAAACTTTTTCATTGCAGATTTAAAAAACTTTTGATATTCTGTTTCTTCTTGAAATTTAGTTAAGATATCAATATATTTTGATGGTGAAGTTACTTGTTCTCTACGATTTTTGAAACCTACTTTGTAAAAATCGACTGGAGTAACAACTTCTCCACTTCTATTAATATTACCTTTTGGTACAAATCTATATTCAAAGTCACTATTTCTTTTATCAGCAGATAATTTTTTAACCATTTTTTCTGCTTCTCTTTGATTATAAATTTTTCCTAAAGTTCTATCTTTTTCTAATCTGTAAAGGCCTTTATCAGAACTTTTCTTGTTTGTATAAACAACTTGGAATTGGGTTTGTTCATGAATTTCAACTTCTTCTTTTTTAGTTGCCATCAACTTGTCATGGTTGGCAATTGCATACTTTTCTGCATCTTCTCTATTGTCAAATTCTTTTGCAATAGTACCATCTGCATTGTATACACAGAACTTGTCACCCTTTTTCTTAACGTGGTCAGTTGGATTCATTTCCATTTCTTGTAGTTCATTCTTATCTGGATTAATTGCATGTTCATGCATTGAACTTGCAAGTATCTTTAGTGTAGAAACTGAAACGTCTTTCTCTAGTCCATGTTCAAACATAATATCGTAATGTGTAACAGTACCATCTTCATCGAGTGTATGTTGTTCTTTTAATGGATTTCCTTTACCCCATTCTGCATGTTCTACTTTAGTAGCACAATCGTGTTTTACTTTCATCCCCTTAGCTTTACCTATTGCTTTTTGCAACTGTTTAGAAGTAACTTCTTCTCTAGTATGTGGAAACTTTCCAGCAACTGTTATACGAAGTTTTTTAAGTTCTTTAACAATCTCATCAGTTTCAACTTTATGTGGAGAATCTGCATTAGACATTACATAACTTTGAATATCGTTTAAAGTAAGAAACTTTTTCTTTGTTAATTGTTGTTGGAATTCTTTTTTAATATCTTTCGCAAGTAGTTTATAGTTAGTAACAACTTCATCAAGTTGTTCTTCTTTACTATCTGGATTCCAAATTTGTTCAACAGCATCTTCCAATGTTCCCTTTTCTATTTTTTTAAAGTAATCATTTTGTTTTTTCATTGTTTTCTTCCTCTATAATCCTATTCTTCTGTTATGTTGTTTTCCCTTTTGCACTAATGTAGTCAGCCATACCATCTAATTTATTTACCGCTGTTGCAACTTTGTTTGTCCACCAAGTAGGAAGGTCATCTTCATCATTTAGTTTTGCTAATTCTGTATTCATCTTTTGTAAAGCTTCCATAGCAATCTGTACTTGTGTTTTCATAGATGCCACATCAGTATGACCTGATTCTTGCATATCTACTTCTTCCATAATATAAGCATCAACTCCTGCTGTATTTTTAAGTCTTTTCATCTGTGCAAACTTTTTTGCAGCTTCATATGAACTTTTTGCTTTTATAATTTCTTTACCTTTTTTAATATGAACTACTGTGTATGTATTTTGTTTTTCATCAAGTTCTACTTCTTCAAATTTAACAGGCACTAATTCTGTTCCTTGTGTTTTAGGATTAAGTGCCATCATATATGGTTTACCTTTAATCATACTCTTACTATCTTTTTTTACTTTACCATACATTTTCTTAGATATTTTTATTGGGCCTTTACCATCGTATTTGTAATCTCTACCAGCAAGAACTGATTCTTTTATAAAAACTTCCAAAACTGCATCTTCTAAAGAATTCTTTTTTGTATCTAAATATTTTTTTCCCATTATTGTGGCCCTATATACCTTAATTTAAATTTAAATCTTCCTTTCTTCAAGAAATTTTCAACATCTCTTTTAGTCTTCATCTTAATTCGTGGATGTATCTCATCAATATTTAAAATGCTTAACTCATCTCCATACATATCCCTATCAAAATCATACTCTGCTCCACCACCACCACCGTAACCTGGTGGTCTAATGCCATTTTTATCAAGATAGTTTCTTGCTTTCTTAAACTCAGACATCTTATCAAAATCTAATACAACATATTCTAAATCATCTGGTGCTTCTGTAATTGTATCTCCATTCCAAATTTTTTGAACAGCCTCTTCTAACGAATTCTTTTTTGTATCTAAATATTTTTTTCCCATCTTATTTTTCTTCCTCTAAATTACTCATTCTTAAATAATTTTGGCGATATGAATCAATATATGCTATTCCTTTTTTCGTACCTAATTTTTTAATTATGTTATCTAATTTATCAACTGCTTTTTTATCTTTATTTTTTAGAAAATGAAAGAAACCTTGAACAGTTTTATCTTTTTTTCTTTTATCTGTAATATCAGCAACAAATGGATAATGTTTTTTTACAATAGCAAGTCTTTCTGCATCAGTTTTTGCAACAACATCTGAAATTTTACTTCTTTCATCAATATGTTCTTCTTTTTGAAGAAGATTTTTTGCTTTGTTTTTATCATAATATTTAAATGTAAATATTTTGCCTTTAAATTGTCTATCTAAACCCTGTACTTGATAACCTTTATTATCCATTTTTATAATCTTACCTAAAAACTTATCACCTCTTTTGGGTTCGTAAAAATCTAATTCCTGTCCTACTTTAGCTCGTTGTTTTGTTTCTGTACCCATACCCTTAGTAGCAAGTGTTCTAAAGTTTTCACCAAGTTCATCTTCATCAAGTGCTTTTTGCAAGTCTTTAGATTGTCCAGCGTGTGCTTGACTTGCTTTCTTTAATTTACCTATAACTTTTTTAATAATAGTTTCATCATCTTTATCTAATTTTTCATCAAGTTTAACTTCTTCATTTATATCAGTTCTACCAAATCCAAGTTTAGGGTCGCCTTTAGTCATTGATGTTAAGTGGTTTATCATATACTTTTGAACTTCATCTTCAATACCGACATCTTTTGCTTTAGTTATAATCTTATCATATAGTATTTCTGCTTTCTTTTTCTGTTCTTCACTTGCACTACCAGAGTTCATTGCATCTTTTTCCATTTTAAAGAATACATCTTGCATTTTAGCAAGTTCCTCTGCGCCATCTTTATCTGCGTATTTTTTCATTACTTCTTGTGCAGAGCCACACATGTGAAAAAACTTAGTTGTGTAATTACCTACAGTAATTTCATGTTTTGGTTGTTCATCAAGTTCAACTTCTTCTTTTTTCTTTTTGCCTTTTTCTTTGTAACCACTAGCAAATGCAGCTCTTCTTTGAGCATCTGAAGCAAAACCTTCATTACGAATATAATTTAATTCATATTTAAATCTTCCTTTCTTCAAGAAACTATCTACACCTCTTTTAGAATTAATGCTAGGTGAAAGTTCATCAAGATTAAAAATGGTTATCTCATCTTTAAATTTATTAAAATCAAAAGCAGGCTCCATTTCATTACCACGATAACCTTGCGAAAGACCTTGACTTTCAAAATACTTTACTGCTTTCTTAAACTCAGACGTACTATTAAAACTTAATTTTGGAAGTACATAGTCAAGATAAGCTTCTGTAACTTCTTTTTTAGTATCTTTGTTCAACATTATTTGTTGGACACTACGTATTAATGTTTCTTCTTTTTTATCTTTAGAATTTTTCATATCTTCTTTTTTATCTTTTGCTTTTAGATAAGCAGCTATCGCCATCTCCTTGCGTTTTTCTTTTGACAGTCCATCAAATTGTGAATTAGTAGATTTTTGAAAGTCGTCAATATATTTTTTTACATCATGTTTTTCTGGGTCGAGTGGTTCTTGAATAACTACCGCTTCCATTGCAACTGGTTTTCCTTTTCTAATAAAAGAAAGTAAATCTTTATAAGACTTAGAAATCGTATTTTGATAATCACCTTTTTGTTGAGATGTTTTATGTTTATCATAGAGTGCAATTGCTGCCTTCGCAATTTTATCTGGAACTCTTGCTGTTTTCTTATCTCCAAATTCTACTTTGAATGAATTACCCAAACCAATTTGTTTTTTAAGTTGTATCATTATGTTTTTATCTGCACTTGCAATATCTTTTGCAGTCGCAACATCATCAACGTCAGCAGGGTCGACATCTTTAACATCTTTATATTTTGTCTTTAAATATTTCGACAGATTCATACGTTCTAATTTATTTTTTTCCATGTTTCCTGCCCTATGTTCCTGTTAGTGGTCTTTTATCCCCTTGTGCTTTCTTAGCATCTTGAGCTAACTTCATTACTTCTTTTACTGTATATGATTTTGGATTTTGTATAGCATCTCTAAGTTGAGCTTGTGGCCACTTTTCTTCTTGAGCAACGATATCTAAAATAATTCGTGCTGACTTATCATCAAGAGTAAGTTTACCACCTTTAAATTCAATAACACCCTTACCACCTCTAGTCCTAGCGATTTTAAATATTGCACTTGCTGTTTTATCCTTACTTACGATAGAATCATATCCTTGAAATTCATTAAGTTCTGTTTCTTCTTGTACTGGTTTAATATTTCCTATAATCTCACGAACTCTACGTCTATCCATATCAGTAAGAATAACTATATCATCTTCGGTTAATCCATTTTCAGCATACTCAACAATATCT
>Ga0163179_10002904_pt1 | contig 11772 bp, 16 predicted proteins | sample AtlANTMetagenome_FD_109643 | JGI IMG/M metagenome (GOLD analysis project Ga0163179, IMG submission 109643) | Marine eukaryotic phytoplankton communities from the Atlantic Ocean - Atlantic ANT 2 Metagenome | ecosystem: Environmental > Aquatic > Marine > Oceanic | place: North Atlantic Ocean... | reverse complement strand
CCAGCTAGTTCGAAACATACATCATACAATAGAGCACCAACACCTGTTCCCCTAATTTTTGGATGTGTTCTCACCCACTGTACTATGTAAGCGTTGGAGCAAGGCCCAAAATCAGGATCTTTCACTGCTTGAATCTGTCCGAGTGTAGCTCCTGCGCCCTGTGCATCCCGAACAAGAACCTCAATGTAGTCTGACATCTTTTCGTAGGCAAGAGCCAAGCCTTGTGTTTGTAAAGTTTCGATACCTTGCGTCACCTTGTCATTGAGTGTTGCACACGCATCTTCAAGTATCAATCTTCGTATTGTTTCTCTTAATAGTTTCATTTCATTAACTCCATCTCTTTCAAGCATTGGATTGTTGGTTGTGATTGATCTTTCTTAGTATATACGTAATTAAGAGGGTTGTTCACGTATTCTTCTTTATGTTCTTCCATAAATTCATCGTTCAAAAAAGCTGATCTTGTGCTTCTGGCCAAGTTTTCCGGTGTTTTTATCCAAGATCTAGACACGCAATCATCATTTGGGTCATCTGTCCATCTTCCTTCGCCAGTATTAAGGTTCAAAGGGTCAATTAATCTTTTATCGTAGAGGGTAGAGTTGTTGTAATAATAGTTCCACATCGGGAAAGCATCATCAGAAACGCTGTCTCTGTCTGATGTAAGGCCTCTAGAAGCTGCAGTTTCGATTGCAACGTCATACAAAAGTGCGCCTACACCTTTTCCTCTTCCGTCTAATCCATTAACTGTTGACCACAGCACAATCCAAGCACCATGGCAAGGAGCATCCTCAGAAGATACAGGTCCAGCCCATGTATCTCCTAGTTCTATTATTGCTTTTGTAGAATTACCAAGACCAAGAATCGCTATGAACATATCATCACCATCATTCTCAATTCGAATAGTGCACTTTTGAATTGCTATTTCGTTGATACCTGCAGCAACCTTGTCGTTGATGGGATCACAAGCAGACTCGAGTATCAGGCTTCTGATTGTTTCTCTTAACAGTTTCATTGTTGTCCTCTATTTATAGCCAAATTGCTCTTGTGATGTGAGCAAAGGCACGTCATAATGATCAGCCATCTGTTTAGCAGCTTCTTTGATGGATACACCATCCATTCCCTTTGGGTTGTATACGACAGCTTCGATACTCCAATTGTCAAGGATGCATTCTCCAATCTTCTGATCAGTGATAATGTCTTGTGGTTCGAACAACAGAGAAGCAATCATATCACCAGTAGGCATGATCCTTTTTGGCATGCCGGATCCTGTGTGTACCTCGATGTCTTTAGCAGAAGCTTTTGATCTCGATTCTGTGAAAGCATCTGTATTCGATGCGAGTGTTACGCGGCCACTTATCATCACACCAAAGTCCTTTTGAAGCTTGTCGATATTTTCCGTCACCATGTTGAATATACCGTATGCCGACATTTCATCTTTGTTGCCTGATTTCTTATACTTGTTGATGAAACCTATGGCGGAAAGATCTTTGATTGATTCATCTTCTGAGACGCCTGTGACGATGGAGTCAGTGGCTTCACTTGAGAAGCCATAATATACTAGCGAATGGAAGTATTCCATTTGTGGGCCTTCCCAGAAATCACGTAGGTCGTTTTCATCGATGATTGTGTTCCACAGAGTTTTAAGGTCTCGTTTATTCTTGAATAGTTCATCGATTTCATCATCTAAATCAACATCTGTAGTTTGTTTAAGTTGATCTTTATGCATGGTACCATCCGATGCCGCATCGCGATCCCATTCTGCTCTTTCTTCTTCAACGTTGTACCATCTTTCTTCGAAGTCATCTTTGATGCCTTCTAGAATTAATTTCTTTATTACTTTTCTTAGTAGTTTCATAGTCCATCCTCGTAGATGAAATATAGTTCGCACCCATTTTCTTCAGGTTCATCTGTCGGATTACCATCTCGGTCACACGGTATATACCCAATCTTCTGTGCCATCGCCAAGACTTGGTCGTATGACTGCCATTTTGATTTGTTAATGATTTCCCCATCAGGTAGCTCAACAATAAACCAACACTTAAGTTCTCTCGGTGGGTTATTGACCCAATCGAAAGCATACATCAATTCTGTTATGTGACCCCAGTCATCATCAGGTGCCTCTTCGTAAGGATCATCACGGCCCCATCGACCCTCGTCCCATGTCACTTCTTTTTCTTTCGCTGTATCGATAAGAGCATTCAAATTTTCGACTGCAGCATTATTTTGAATGGATTCTAAGATGATTCGTCTTATGGTTTCTCTTAATAGTTTCATTCTTCTATCCACCTTCTAAGTTTCTTCAACGCATTAATCGTTGTCGGCTCTTTTGTGTATCTTTTGCTCATCGCAGATTTCACCCACCATTCATTGTCTAAATCATTGTCTGGCATTTCGCCGGTACTTTTCATGATGTCATTAACGATTGAGTCGACTGCAAAATCTTTATCTTCTGATTCGTACGATCCGGGCTTCAAATTAGCTACGTTTTGATCGCAATCATCTGACATATCTGCTGGTGTTAATTCACCTTTTAAGTTATCTAGCTGATGTGCAATTACGCCAGGTCGAAGAGGTTCACCTTCCGGATCCTTCCCGATGTAATAATCCCATACAGCTCTTGCATCATCAGATACGATAAATCTATCAGGCATCAAACCACCACCGTTCATTGTCGCATACTCCATCGCGAGGTCGTATAGAAACGGACCCCATTTGTCAGCAGCTCCAGACATTGTGACTTTCCAAGCTCCGCCACAAGGGCCATCTTCGGTTGTTGCTTTGTCTATTCCAATTCTTCCATATACAGGAGCTCCTGTGTTGTCATCGATGCCACCATCTCTGACTAGATCTGTCATTCCTCCTTCGTCTTTGAGAACAAACCATATTCTCACTACATCAGGGTAAATCTCTTGACATTTAATCGACACATACTCAGGAAGCTGCTCTAGAGTTCTAGCGGCTTCTTGCAGGATCATTCTTCTTATAGTTTGGCGCAATAGCTTCATTCTTCAAACTCCTCTTTTCCCCATCGGTCTTCACACTCGAGTTGCCCATGCTGGAAGCTTTTGACTCCTACTTCTACATCCTTACCAGCCGCCTTTTGATGAAATTCAAAGTTGAGAGCCATCGTTTCTGCTCTTTTCCAATTCAAGGCGATCCCAGCAATCTGGTCATTGGCATCTTCAGGTTCTCTAAACCAAACAGCATATACTTTTTTCATATTGTTAGTCCACATAAATGATTTTTGGGGGTTTAGAAGACTCTAGCTGCTTAAGAAGATCATCAGGTTTTGTCCATGCTTTTGACAATGAGCTTTCTTCCCAGCTGGGATTATCTTTTTTAGCAGCTTTCATCCGACAAGACTTGTCTGTACCATCTTCATAAGCATCGAGCTGAATAGGGGAAACATCTCCTCTGCTTGTAGCATAGTAATTCCACACTCTAATCGCATCATCTTGTACTGTCTTTCTATCTGCAGTAAGGCCTCCTCCTTTGCGAGTTGCATATTCCATTGCAAGATCATACAACAAAGGGCCGTAACCTTTCTGAGCTTCAACCCATGTAACTAGATATGCTCCATTACAAGGGCCAGCAGCCCGAGGAGGTTCTTCCATATTGATGTTCCCCAACCTTAGTGATTCACCGTCTGCATCGCAATAGAAGATTGCTATTTCATCTTCCATGTCATCAATGCCTATGTAAGTGTCTTCTGGGAGGTCTGCTAAAGCCATTGCAGCTTCGTTTAGTAAATTTGTTTTCAAACTGTATTTGTATCTCATTGTAAAATATCCTCGAGTTTCTTTCTATGTCCAGGGCTGATATGTGAAGGAATTGGCACTTCTTTTAATGCATTCTTATACTTTAGAATCTGACTGTCGCTCGGGTTGTGTGATAAATTGTGTATCAAGTCACTTATTTTTACGATTGCAGCGAGCTCATTGCTGAAAACTAGTTCTAAATAGTCTTCATAGACAGGATGTGTGCGTTTTGAATGGGTCATAACACGCAGAGCATCCATGATCGATTTCTGAGCTATTGTGTCATCAGGAATAGCATCCTTCACCATTCGATATAATTCCCTACGTGTCAGACCAGATTGTTTTGGGCCGTCTTCCATAACATCATGCAACATGGCAAGCACTTGAGCTTCAACGTCGTCCGGATAGAACTGTTTTGTAATCTCTTGGACTGCTTTAGGGTGCATAATGTAAGGTTGACCGTCTCTACGAAATTGATTTTGGTGTGCAACACCGGCGATATGAGAAGCGGCATCCAGTTCTCTATCTCCCAGCTCTAATATGATTTTTCGCACCGTTTGTCTTAGTAACTTCAATTTAATTCTCCAAAGACCTGATTGGGATGTCTCTTCCATATTTACTAGACAATATATCAGCCACTTCTTGGGCCAAGCTTTCATATTCACTTGTTTTGTACCAGATACATTTCAATTCCCAATTATCTACTAGAGCTTCGTTATGACCATACCCAGGTGTGGAGATTCTTTTATACGCTCGTTTCATAAAGTCCTTATCACTTTGGATAACATCGGACATTGAATCTCTTTTTCGAGGATCCCGACCCATTTTGTGTTTTCTGGGTTGTTTGTTATCTCCTGACATGTCATTCTTTGATCCGTCAGGCATTGTGCCGGCACCTGTTGAACCGGATTGTGAATCACCGTGTTCTAAGAAGGTTACCCAACCTTCGACTTCAAAGCCTAATCGATCTTCTTTATGAGCTCCCCAGCCAGAATGGGCGCCCATTGGGCCACCATCATCGTATTTTCCGTAAGCATTGCAAGAAAGTTCGTCATTGGGTCTTTTAGTCTTAAGAGGATCTTCAGCATTCCCCTCAGAATCTAATGGCACATCTGCCCAATGCATGTAGAACAGTGTGTTCAAAAATTCTCTAATTTCTGGATTATCTTCTGCTTGCTGTCGGAATATATCCTTTGCATGTGCACCGAAGCTTCTGTCACTATCTTGCATTTCGTTTCTAACATCTTCTTCTGAAAACGATTCCAATATGATGCTTCTTATGATATATCTAAGTGACTCATTTTTCTTCTTGGTGCCATTTTTGCCATCCCACTTCTTGCCTTTTCTTCTGTTGTCAGCTCTTGACATTACTTGCCAATTCGTTTGGTCGTTCGAGCCGCCAAGAGACAAAGGCATTATGTGGTCGATCTCAAGGCCGTCTCCTTTCTTTACAAGCCCCATCTTTTCAGCTTGTTTCCTCGCTTTGTTTCGTGCAGCTCGATCTTTCTTACCTTTTTTAGATGCACCGCCATACTTTTGGTACTCACATTTATAGTCTCGCTTTCCATTCTTAAGAGGACATTTAACTGCTTTCTTCTTTTTCTTCTTTTTCTTTTTCTTTGCTTCTATAAGAATATCTCTAACAAGCTTTCGAAGTAACGATTCATCGGTCATTATATTACTCCCATAAAGGATTGTACGTCAGGCCTGATTTGTTCTATCGCTTCTTGAAATTCTTCAAACGAACCCTTGTTTGATACTAAGAAAAACCTGTCTATGCCAAACAGCATTCTATACTTATCAACATTTTGCGGCATCTTTTTCCCTTGATTCGCAATGATGTTATTCCAAATAGATCTTCCTCCAGATTGGCCTCTACTGACATTTCTTGCTTGGGAAGTAGCTACATCAATATCAATCATGATCATGGCGCAATCATATCCCATATCAGTATATTTCTCTAAATCTTTGGCAGTTCTTCCATAATTCGCTGAAGTTCCATCTATGATGAAATTCGAACCAAGGGAACAAACCTCAGCAACTTGCTCTTTGAACTGCTCAATTGAGCTATTAAAAATAGATGCTCCCCTAGACACAAGCTGTTTATCTGCTTCGAACTGAGCTTGCTCTTCAGGAGTCGGAACGTAACCATCGTCTCGAATTCTCCTTTTCATAGTCACATATCTTTCTGTAGGCGTGTGAAGATCTTTTGTGCCTAAGGCTTCTTCGAGTTCTTCTTCAAAGAAATTATCTATATTGCAGTTAGTGAACTTATTCTCAATTCCTAGCTGTCTAAGCAAAGTGGATTTTCCACCTCCCGGCAAGCCTGCAAGGAAAATCATCTTATAGTTTTGCTTGCCTGCAGTATCAGACTCTAGTATCAAGATCCTTACGATTGACCTAATATCGTCAAACTTCATAACTTTCTCCAATTCAAAACGCGATCTTACATGATAACACAAGAGTAATTATCAAGCAAATCTCGGATTTGTATGGATATTTTATTGTTATCCAATAAAGACTACGTCACTTACTTTATCCCACCGTCTATTTGGAAAGTGTCTATCGATAACAGCACTGCCAACGTGACGCTTTTTACCTTCGGTCACTCTTGCATTGCACATCGCATTAAGACAATTTTTTTGCTTCTTTGGATCTCTGCCTTGCCATACAATATTTCTTAATTTTTGACCAGAAATATACATCAAATTTTGAGTAGCATCGTATGAACCATGATCAATGAAAGCTTTAATAAATTTTGCACTCACTGGTGATCTCATGGTGACTGCTTGCATTCTAGCTTGCTCTAGTATTTTCAACATTCCTTGTAGCATATTTTCCTCCTTAGTCTAGATAGTAGATAACAGCACCAGACAATGTTGTTCTAGTTGAGATCGTTAATTGTCCAGACATGTTTTCTAATATTTTATTCAATGCAACAATATAATTATCAAACATTTTCCCGAATTGTAAAGAATATGGGTCTCTAATAGCGCCAGGGGACGTAACACCTGCATAAGACAACATTTTAAGTTCCCTATATTCTCTTGGCCGAGAATACAAATGGATCAATATTTGATAGGGCACATTGGTGAATGTACCATCGCCGTTTCCAAAACCTTCATGCTCGATTTGTCTTACAGTTGCTTGGGTATATACAGTTTTAAGTAATTTAGATAATATCATTTTAGTTCCTTGGGAAGTCCTATCCCTTCGTAGTTTAAATTGCCTTTCAGCACTTGTTCAGTTTCTATACGCACAGCCCGTTCATAATCTGGATGTTTTCGCTCTTTGGTATCACACGATGTACATATCATTTGAGTATTAAAGTACGAACCAGTCGTCGTGTGTGTCGGTTTATTACATCTTTCGCAGCATCTCATAAAAGAATCTCCTGTTGTTGTGTACAATTATATTATACAGTTCCAACAGGAGATTTACAAATTAGATAACCGCTTTTATCCAATGCCTTTCGAGATGTCTTTTGTCATCAAAGTATTCTGTCCTTGCGTGCAAGTTCAGTCTATTGTCGAAGATGAAGATGTCATTTTGGTTCAGATAGCCACGAAGAGGTTTAGTTTCCTCTATCGATTTTTGAAACATCTTAAACCACAATTTGTTATCTTTACTGTCTTGATGGTCTGCTAGCCAGAATGAATAATACAGTAATGGTTTGTGCACATCAAGAATGTTTGAAGCTAAGTTTCTAAAGATACTTTGCCTCTGACCGGTCCTTTGGATAACTAAATGTTCACCGGCATCATCTGGAAATACCTTGTGCTCTTTGCATTTGAGACCTCGGTATTTTGGATGAAACATTGATGGCCAATTAGACATCTTTTCTAGAACTCTTTCGAAGGGATATAACATTGTTTCCCCTCCGTCATTGCAACCTTGATGCACATACCATAAGACGAAATCGACATCATGATGGTCAGTATGAGGGCCGATAGCACCTTTCTTTGACAACATAGCTTTTGAATCTTCCTTAGATTTCACATCTGTTGTATAGACATGTTGTCCGAGAAAGTCTCTAAGCTTGACTGCTTGTTCGTGAGTACCTTCTTGCCACCACGCATAGCCATACTTTCGCATAGCTTCAATGGTATTCTCTCGAACGTGTTCCCAATCGAGATCGTTGATGAAACCCACTGGGTGAAGAAAGCCTTTGTCATGCATAATTTCTTGATGAGAAAACTTAGTCATTACACACCCCCTTGAACAGAAGAACAAGCGTGCCAGCATCGACCTTGGCAATCGTGCCAACAATCTACCATTTGAAGGATAGGGTTATCAGCGTAGATTTCACCGTATTCTTGTTCCCACATTTCTGCAGTAGCATTGAATACTTTGCCAAGTGCAGGTCGCTCTTCTTCAATTGCACCAAAACCACCATCGTGATCAAGTGTGCCTCCAAAGAGTTCTTTGCAGTCTTGTTGGTAAGCCCGAGGTGAAAGCATGTGCGTATGCCACATTTCATCAATTCCTTTCGTAGGGGCAATCCTACATCCGGGATTTTTTTGAATGAGCTTCAGAAATTTCTTGTATTTTTCCAAATACATTTCATAATCTGAATCTGTCCAGCTTTCTGGCTTATTTTCGGAGCGCTTAAGTTTGTCGATTAGATCGACAGAGATTATTAATTGTTGCATGGATTTTGTCCTTGGGTAATTAAACCCGGTTGTGCAAGACGTCAGTGTCTTACTCAGTCTTGGTTGCACTATAAAATAGAACAAAGGATGCAGCTCCGAAGAGATTGGATAATAGCGATGTCAAAGAACAATTTGTATAATAATACTATACCTACAATTCTGTAAGTTTACAAGATTTTTTTGTCTGTGCCCATTCGTGAGCATTTCCAGAGAACTGAGACATATCAAAAAGATAGGTGTGTATTTCAAGATCAGTTGGTCGATCATCTGATACAGGTCTGAACTTAAAGCTTGGCTCTGCACCTTCTTCTGCTTTCGTAAGACTCAATCCCCACTTATCAAGGACTTTCTTCTGATCATCCGTCAGAGTTGGTGCAAGCAAGAATGCTTCGTATGTGTGCCCTGGATGTACTTCTAGATATTTTGTAACACCGTCTCGTGTGTTGTAGTCGTAAATTTCATGACTGGCTTGCATCTTAGCAACTTGTTTTATCCACGGAGTCATCAATACTCTTTTCGGAAGAGAATAGTTCCGGAGGCCTTTCTTATACCAGTCATTAACAGCATGCACAATTTGGTTATTTATTCTGCCAGCCATCATCCTCAAAAACGATGTCTCATTAATGACACCAAATGAACCCCATTCTAGACCAGCATTTGTAAGATCTTCAAACAACAAAGGGACTTGCTCTAAGAATCCTCTTTTTCTTGTTGGAGCAACTGACATTTCTGTCACGACCAGACCTTCTTTTTCCCAAACCACAACGACTGCTATGTCATTATAGAAGTACTTGCGTTTCACCACAGAAGGATTACTGACATTCATCTCAATACCCAAGAGGATAGTTTCGTAGATTTCAGGTGCAAGGATTGATCTTTCTTTCGACCTCATTCTCCCATGATATGAAACAGTCAGTTCATCAGGAGGTGGCATAGGCACGCCGTCAGGCCTTGAGTTTTCTTTCCTATTCCAGATAACTGTTCCGGCATCAGCTACAGTTGGATTATCTGAATCTTTATGCATTAGAACCATTCTATTATCCAAATAATAACCAATACCTTCAATTATATTGTCATTGACTATTTTCTTAGTATAAACTATTCGCTTTTTTCTAGGGCTTCTTAGTATTCTTTCTACAAGGCCGGTGTGGTGTTTTTTGATCACTTCTTCCCCTTGTGATTGTCATTGCCAGCCATGAAACCAATGTGTCTATGGTTTATGTTGTTACAGTTGTTGGTCTTGCGGCGACCAAAGCCACACGAGTTGAAAGTTGCAACATAGGCATCAGCATCTTCTTGTGAGTCAAAAGCCACAATAGACAATGCAGCCATCTTGCCTGAGCCATCGATGACCCCTCGATAACGGATAGCTGTTTCAGTGCCAAGCTCCTCTACGCAATCGGGGCATTCGTTAATATATCCGCCTACTCGGCGCTTTGTGGGTGATTGTGTGTCGAATTCGTCGCCACAATGTTTACATTCTTTGATCATAGATCTCCAGAGTTGTGAGTGAAAAGTTATATATGTATATAATTTAACACGTTTTGTTCAACTTTTGAACAACTATGCACAAAGAATTACCAAATCCATTTACTAGTATTTAGCATCCATCTTTGTCGACCTTCAGGATGATTCGTCACACATGAGTTTCCAAACACTACTGTTCGATCGATATGTTCGTATAACTTCCCATTTGGTATGCGATTATAGATAAACTTCTTGTAGTCACACAAAGTATGTTCCACCCATTTAGGTTTCGCACCTGTCGCCTCTTGTATCATCTCACACAATGCATCGTGTCTCTCTATTGTCTTTACTCCTCTTTTTTTCTCAGCAAGCAAGTCAAGAGTATATCGAGCTGCAGTACCATAATACACTTTCGAATCACCGTCGACGACATCATAGTAGTCTGAAAGATCTGCTACAAAAAGAGAATACTGAAAGCCAAATCTATTGAATTTCTTGTCTGCATTATATCCATTCATCCAATCAACAATCTTTCGTATAGGCGACCTAAGATTGTTCTTCTCGCAGTACTGCAACCTTGTTTCTAATTGTCTTAAAATAACCGGTGCGACCTCACACAAATACATCTTCCCAGGTGCTGTATACGTATAGTTTGACTTGATAAGGTCAGCTCTTGTAAGCTTCGGGAAGCCCGGTATCTGACACCCTTTCGAGGTATACATGGGTTGCTCGTAGTTTCTTACGATCTCTACCATCTGATCGATTGTATCGCATTTCCAGAACTCTCTAACAACGACTGAATTGCGATACCCATGATCTTCTACATACGATGCAGCCGAACCGGTTATGCGATGAACAAGAAAAGCATACATATACTCCAGTCGTGTCCATATATTTCTTTTCTCGCTAAACTCTGCCAATACATTTAGGAAGGTATCACCGTTCTTCCGTACGGCTTGATCGATCTTTGGTGTCTTCGTTCCGTTCCATACATCTTGTACCACATTGTTAATATCGGCAAACTGCCGATTGACCACATCATAGATATACACCTGCGTCATGAGATCGTCGTTGACTCCTACATCAGTGTAGGCAGCATTGCCCAGAACACACTTGTCCTGAAGTATTTCTGCTTTTCGATAATATGAGATGAAATCGTCAAAGTACGGGGTGAGGGTGAGGTCAAATTTGTTAGTCATACAATACTCCAAAGATAGAAGGAAGGTGCGACATGCACAGAGTGAGGCTTTTCCATCACATCGAATCTGAGCATGCCTTTCTTGAATTCAATAATTTCTTTTTTCGACTCTTTGAAAATACCCGAGACATCGTCTCCGGGAAGAGATACATCAATATGATGTTGGTATTCAGATGGCCATTCTATAATAATGAATCCACCATATTTTTGTTTGCAAATGGAAAGCTCTTCATTGAATGCAGTCCTTACTTTCATGCGTTGCAACGTAGATCCCCAGAAAGGCTGATGTTTGTAAAATCCACTCTTAGGCAATCTTCTAGCTTCATGCTCGATTGGAAGAAGCTCAACAATCTCAACTTGATTGAACTTATACTTGTTCTTCATTTTCAATGCTTCTTCAACATATCTTCTAGCGAGGAGTCTTGCTTCTTGACATGCTTGTGCATCATCTGTGTAAAGCCTGCACAAGTGGTGTCTTACATCAATGTTACCCATATACAGCCGCAACCTATGTCTGTCATCACCCATATTCATCTCATCGATAAACGAACTGAACCCTCTTTTGAGTGCACCATTGAGAGTCAGTCCATCATTGCGTGAGCATTTGGAACCTTCGATCCAAGCAGAGATAGCATGACTATCTCCAAAGGTGAGATTGTTAGATTTAATGTCTCTTTGAAAAATAGACGGTGTGCCCGGT
>Ga0163179_10002903_pt1 | contig 11772 bp, 2 predicted proteins | sample AtlANTMetagenome_FD_109643 | JGI IMG/M metagenome (GOLD analysis project Ga0163179, IMG submission 109643) | Marine eukaryotic phytoplankton communities from the Atlantic Ocean - Atlantic ANT 2 Metagenome | ecosystem: Environmental > Aquatic > Marine > Oceanic | place: North Atlantic Ocean... | reverse complement strand
TAGCACCACCATTACCACCATCAAAATCAGTATGAGTACTAAAAGGACCACTAGCCATGTCAAGTGAGTCAAGGATCATAGATCCCCACTTGTCATTTGGATTTGTATATATTATCCACGCAATACCAGCAGGGTTAGGACCATTCCAAGCACCAGTACCGATGTTAGTTAAAGTACCAAGTATATAATGTCTACCAGCAGTAAGAGTTCCTAAGTTATATGTTACTCTACCATCAGTAGCTTGTTGATACGTATTGGTAAGCGACCATTGTATACCAGAGTAACCAACATTAGTTGTAACTTTACCAACACCTACAGTACACTCATCATCAACCATTACATCAAGATATACTTGATTTAATGTACTTGGAACATCAAATATTTTACCCCAAGGTTCAGCCGAATTATTCCAAGGATAAGGATTGCTAAGATTGGGTGGGACTGCTCTACATACAGCCCAATCATTCATGAACGGATCCCACATATTAGCAGCACCCCACGTATTAGGATCCCATGGACCTGAACGTTGCCAGTGACTATTACTTAGATAAGGCATACCACTTGGACTATCTTGTCCATCAGCACCACCTGATCCACCAGTACCACCTTCTACTAATCTACCATAATTTTGTGGTATACAATTCCATGAAGTAACAGTATTATTTCCACTGGTTCCTTGACCATATATTCCTACACCACCACCTCCAGCACCACCAAAATTACAAGCACTACCTGCACCTGTGCCACCACCTCCACCATTATTTCCACCAGCATATCCACCAGCTCCACCACCACCTTGATAAGCAACAACTGTATCTCCGTTATCGCCACCTTGTCCTACATAACCACCACCAGTTGATAATAAATTACTTGCCCATCCACCACCACCACCTCTACAAGTAGTTTGATCAAGGAAATAACTATCTCCACCTCTATTTGCATTAGTAGAAGATCCAGAATTACCACCAGCACCACCAGCACCAACAACAATAGTATACGTCTGTCCTGGTGTGACTTGAATCGCATTACGCCAAGCTAATCCACCACCACCACCTGAACCATTATTAATACCACCAGCACCAGCACCAACTGCTACACTACAAACTTCAGTAACTCCAGTTGGACATGTCCATGAATATGTACCAGGAGTTGTCCATTCTGCTTGACCAACAGCAGGAGTTGGAGTAGCACCACCTGTTGAAGAAGGAGATGTAATTGCAGTACCAGCAGTACCACCTGATCCTCCTCCACCACCACTCATTGATGAGCTTGCTGAATTTTGTACAACTGGATTACCAGCAGCACCACTACTACCTTGTCCTTTAATACCTACTCCACCACCACCTGATCCAGCACCTGTGCCAGTTACAGTAGTTGAACTACCAACTCCACCACCACCGCCTTGTCCAGTAGGATTAGAAGAAGATCCACCCGATCCTGAATATCCAGCAGCTCCACCACCGCCACCTGCGGATCCTTTTCCACCACCTACACCTCCTCCATCACCGACATAGGTTCCACCAACACCATTATTACCACCACCACCTTTTACTGTGGTAGAATTAATGAAATAACTATCTCCACCAATATTACCTTGTGTTCCTGTTGTTCCTGATCCAGCTTGTCCAACGACTACTGTATAACTCTGACCTGGAACCACTGTTATTGAGTTCTTATACCCTAGGCCACCACCGCCTCCACCAGAGTTGCCATTACCACCACCTTGACCAGCACCAACCGCTACAACCGCTACTGATGTCACACCAGCAGGTGCTACCCAGTTTGTTGTACCTGGTGTTGTAAATTCTTCCTGACCTCTTGCTTCTGCTCCACCACCACCAAGGGGAACACCATCCCAACTAATAGTTGCTTCATTGTCTGCTTGTACTTCAATACTAAGATTTTGAGTACCTGAAACATTGAAACTATGAGAATTACCTTGTAATGTGCCTATATATGGGTCTACGCCATTATTAGCTGGTATTGCTTTATAAATGGCATAATCATTCATGAAAGTAGACCAGAAAGACCAATTACTTCCAGTATCGTTGCTCAGTACCCACGAATCTGATAAAGTAGGACTCACTGTACTGGATCCAGCACCACCAGCTGATCCACCACCACCACCCATCATGGTAACATTTTGGACATCAGTGCTGTCAGGACTTGCTCCAGAACCACTAGATGATTGTCCGAATATATTTACACCACCACCTCCAGAACCACCATTAGGACCACTAGAGAATCCCATACCAGCACCAGCACCACCTCCTGAACCATCTACTACTGTTCCTCCACCACCATTTCCAGCGTATCCAGCAGCACCACCACCAGCTCCATATTGTGTTTTAGCACCACCTACACCACCACCTTGTCCTGTATATCCACCACCTACACCTGATGCTGATCCACCATTACCTTTTACAGTATTTGCATCAATAAAATAACTATCTCCTCCAGCACCACCTTGAGTATTAATAGATCCTACACCACCTGAACCAACTTCAACAGTATATGAATTTCCTGGTGTTACTGATATTGAGTTTTTCCACCCTAATCCACCACCTGCACCACCATTGACACCTTGTCCACCACCAGAACCACCACCAAGTGCAAGTACTGATACTGATGTCACACCAGCAGGTGCTGTCCATGAATATGTACCAGGAGTTGTCCATGCTGCTTGTCCTACCGCAGGAGTTGGATTTGTAGAATTTTGTTCTGATGGTGCAACAGTATTACCACCATTTGTACCACCTGATCCACCTCTACCACCTTGCATTATTCCACCTTCAGAGGTTTGTGTGGAAGGAGTTCCATCATTACCAGTAGTTCCTTGTCCTTTAAGAGATACTCCTCCACCACCAGCACCACCTCCAGTGACATCTGTATCTGATCCTGTTCCACCACCACCTTGGTTAAGAGCATATCCACCAGCTCCACCACCGCCACCATGTGTAGATGAAGGGTCACCATTACCACCACCATCACCTACAAATGTTCCATAACTCTTTGAATCACCAGGTGTTGATGTACCACCACCTTTACCTACACATGTAGTTTGATCAAGGAACCAACTATCTTGTCCTGGAAGATCAGCAGTAGAAGAAGATGATCCAGTATTACCAGCACCCACAAATAAATTATATGTCTGTCCTGGAACCACTGTTACATCGTTGTGGTATCCTAATCCAGCACCACCACCACCTTTTGTTCCACCAGCACCACCAGCACCACCACCAACTGCTACTACACAAACTGATTGAACTCCAGCAGGACATGTCCATGTATGAGATCCTGTAGTAAGCCATTCTTCTTGTCCAGTAGTACCACTAGAACTAGAAGTAAACTCACCAATACCAGTAACATTACCATAAGTTGCAGTAGCAGAGTTTGATGGTCTATATGATGTCAAACCATGTGAGTGACCTAAAGCAATCTCATCAGAAGTAGCTGGTGAAAATGTTAGTACATTACTTTTGGTATTTGTATACTTAGTAGTAAACCTATCAACACCACCAAAAGAATGCTCTGCCAACTCATCTGCTTCACTAGAAAGAACATGATGCTCATGCGTTGGTGGTCTGCTGAAAATATAATCCTGTATAGGTCCAACAGTAAATTTCTTTTCACCACTTAAATATGCTTGAACTTGAGTCTGTATATCACCATAACCTGATGTTACAACATCACTAATAGTAAAGAACTCTGTTGGATCATCTATCACAGTGGTTGGTATATACCATGCACCACCAATATCACCAACTTGTATTGTTGGTCGTGCTTCTACTAATGGAGTACCTGCACCCTCAACACCTTCACCATATCCAATTAACTTTTTATCTCTATAATCTGGTACTCTAAATTTTCCTAGTAAATATGGATAATCTGATTGACTATATCCTTTTCTAATTCTTGCCTTAGGATGTCCTGTTACATTACCTTGTCCATCCTTAGTATATGGTCCTAGAGTAGCCCATTCTATGTTAAAAACATTATCAGTTACATTACTAGTTACACCAGTTATGGTAAGATTATTAGTATAGTTAGGATTACCACTATATGTTGGTATTAATGAACCAGAACCAGCAGTAAAATCTAAACTCTGTATTAAATCTTGTCCATTTGACAGTTTAGCAATAACATTAAATCTATAGAGATGCTTCTCACCTCCCTCTGGTTGTGGTCCTGAGTATCCACTATCTCTAATCCACCATGCAGCAGTACCTAATGGTGGTTGTACAGATGACTGTGATACTGTATTACCTTGTATAGTAGCACCTGCTGGTAATGTAGCATTACTTTGTAAACTAGTAACAGCAGCAGGAATACCTGTTACATGCCATTGCACCATATCTTGCAATGACATATTCTGAAGAAATATTTCATATGAATCAACTTGAACACCGTCAGGCATTCCAGTTAAATTACTCCAACTAAATGAAGGACTATAATTTAATGCGTTTGGTTCGTATGAAGTATATCCACTAAGATATGGTAATCCAGTATTTGCATCAATTGATCCTGGCACAGCTTCAGGAACAGTACCATAATATTCTATTGGTAGTATATAATACTGATCTACACCAGATGGAGTAATAAGAGTATCAGAAGTAATAGTCCAATTAACATCAACTGTAGATGTTACTACAGTTGTAGTAGTTGTTATTGCCTGATTGACTAATATTCTATGTACTGTAGTATCTTGTCTTGTTGAAAGATTTTGATATGATGGATTATATTCTAGATAATAATCTTTATCTGCTTCAAATATATTACTACTACCAGCAGGGAAATCTCCAAGAGAACTGACAAACCTTAACTTTGCCTCATGTGGTATAGCACGTTGTTTAATAGGAGTAGATGTTCCTGATGGTGTAAACTCATACTTAAATACCTCTGCATATATGTCAGTACCTTCAATAAATGTTCTAAAAATAGTTCCTGGTTCACCAGAACTAGTAAAGGTATATGAGTTAGCGTTAATTAATTCTGTTGGGGTTAAATAATCATTCCCAATCAATTCATACAATAAAGGATAATCTCTAATGTCATAAGAAGTACCATCACAATACAAATACCCTTTATGGGCATAATGAGGTGGATTTATAGTACCTATATTATCACTATAATCGTTAACCAATACTGGTACGATAGCACCAATTGTGCCATAAGATCCGCCCTTATCGCTATACCAGTTAGGGGTCTCTGTTGTACCAGTTACAGCACCCTGAGTATTAAAAGTATTACCTTGCTTATAAACAGCCATCAGATCTTAATGAAGTATTCGGTGATAACATATGGTTGTATGTATTTATCTGCTTTTGGAGCATCGTTTGTTGATAATGATATTTTAGATACCAATCCACTATCTGCTCTAGCGGTTGCTGCCCTTAAATTCATAACAAATGTATGAGGAATATCAGAATTGAAATCTAATCTATGTCTATGATTAGCATCATTACCAAACTCACCTGATAATTTATGAACATTATTAACAGCAGCATATCCTGTACCATATGAATCATCTAATGGAGCCATTGGTAAATTTATATCACCTAACAAATCAGTTGGAAGACCTGCTTCTACGGTACTAGTACCATCATTACCAGGTCCATTAGATGTATCCTTTGGTGTGAATCCATTAGTACCACCCCAACATCCAAGGAATCCAAATAAAGGTGGGCAAATACATACCTGTGTCCAAGTACGAGGATACTCTATATTACCCCACACTTTATTTGGTCCATTTGGATTTCCAGCATTACATCCATCATTTGAAACACGTGTTGGCCAATTACTTACTGGTACATTAGGACATGTTGTACTATCTGGCCACAAACAATATCCTTGAGCGACAAAATTATTACATGAATTCCAACAATGACCCCATTGCTCCGTAGTTGAAGTCTCGTATGGTGTTACATCAGCTTCCCCATCAGTTATTTTATCTGTATATGCCCAATAACATAAATCTTGTCTAGCATTCTCCCACCATTGACATACATTCAATGTACTCTTAGTTCTAACTGAGTTTTGTTGTCTAGGACTAAAATGATTACCACTAGCATCAACTTGCCTTGATCTCAATGTAGTAGTTCTATGCATATGTGGTTGAAATGCTTCGTCAGGAACTTCAGCATAGAATGTATATGAACCTGTCTCAACAGCAAAGGATGGTTCTCCTCTTAATGCCTGTGTTTGTGGTGGAATATAAAATGATCCATTATATGTTAATGTAAATGGAGTGTCAACATTCATCAAGACATCTAATTGAACACCTGATTTTACTTCCTCATTACCAACAGAATTTGTTACAGTAAAATCATTAAATGTACCAATGTTGGATGATGTAGTTGCTCTTATATGCTTACTTCTCAAGTCAGGTAATTGAAACTGATCAATGGATAATGCTTGAGTAGATTTCCTGAACTTAGATACGTCACCTGTACCTAAAACAATTGCTAATAATGGATAATCTTCAGAAGTTAAGACTCTACCATCACATCTTAAATAACCTGCTGGTAACTTATTTGTAGCAACAGAAGCAGCAGGATTTTCAGTGTCAACTTCTACTGGAAATGATATGATAGTACCAGTTAATGATCCATGTATTCCTTTTTGTTTATTGTAGAATACTGCCATTACCAAGCCCTCATCATATAAATCATTGTTTGTGATGGTGTATTTGGGTTAATAGTTACTGTCATAGCACTATCAACTGATACTGGTGATGTGGTTCCTGTTGAAACATTATTAACTAAAGTAGTTGTTGATATTCCTAAACTTCCTTTACGCATTGATACCTCCATAGCATCATGTCTATGGGATCTTAAACTTTGTGATGCAAATCTTTCATGATCATGATTAAGAGTTGTAGTAAATGTATTACCAGTATTTACAGCAGGATCAAATGGACCATTAGTATTTATAGGTTGACTTGTAGTAGCAGCATCATATACCATGTCATCAATATAATCAGTACCCATACCAGATCCTCTATGAGCAACAGGTATGTCTGGAGAAGCATAATAATTTCTTCTTCCACTATATCTTCCTGGTGGTGGGAATGCCCCAGTTAAAGCATCCGAAGCAACATCTGCAACACCACTATAATCATCATCATAAGAATTTTCAATTGCGAGTGTTACTGGTATATTTCTTACCTGAGCAGGATTTCCAGGATAAACTTGTGTGTCTGGTAATTTAGTCTTATTAATTTGTACATTTTGCTGAGTCTCCCCACCTAAATGACTGTTATTAGTTACTTGATCATACCAAGTAACTCTTGCGGTTCCTGGTGAAGTAAAAGAATGTGCAGGATCAGCATTATTCTTCTGTCCAACTGGTGCTACAGAACTAGTCTTTGCCATATTATTACGCAATGCTCTTCCTGGAACAAATTCCAATACAGGAGATGCTTGTGGAAATGCACTCAAGAACTGATCAAAAGAATCATCACTTGCTGGTCTATGAATATGTGCTGGTGTATGATCTATCCCCAATTTTCTAGGAACAGTGTATACACTAGTAAAATATACTGGTTCTTCCATTAGGAGACCAGTTATTCTACCAGCAAGTTCATTTGATGGTTCAATATCAAATATTAAATCAATACCAGTCTTAACTAAAGTTTTTGCTTGTTTTCCTTCAGTAGAACCATTAGTACTAATAAAATCACCAATGACAGCTAAAGCATCATTAGGTATTCTAGTTGGTTCAATATCAACCAAAGCAATCTGATTCAAATTAGGTAAATCAAATACATCAACATGTTTAGTATCATCATGATCGGGATGTCCTATAGGTGGATTATATGGAAAATCATTCACTATCCCTAAATTAACACCAATAACTTGTCCTACATTATCTGGAAATGGTCCATATGTATTCTTAACTATCCTAGCAAGAAGAGGATAATCACGAGCAAACATACCCTTTTTAGAAGAATTGCAGATCAACCATCCAGTCGGTATACCTTCATCGGTAACACCAGAACTACCTGTCCAAGGCATGATAGTACCGATAGGCATATGTTGAGCTGCCTTGATACGATTATAACTTGCCATTGATTAAACCTCCTTGAGCCACCAACCAGTAACAGATCCACCAACTACATTATTATCAGAATCAGTTCCTCCAAGATATACTAGAGTAAATGCAGCATTGGGTGTCTGTACAACCAATTCACCAGAACCCCATGTAGTAGTTCCTTCAATACCTAGACTTGTTCCCTCTGCATCTCCCTGAACTCTTGTTCCAGTACCTTGTGCTCTAACAACAAGTGATGTATTATATGTTAGATTACCTCCAACATCAATTATATTAACCTCATCTCCACTATTAGGATTATCAGGTAAATAAACAACAAATGTATCACCATTTGCTATGTTAGCAAAGTATTGTATATTCGCTGTTAAATATTTATCAGACTCATCCGCACCAGTAGCAATATATCTAGCATGACGACCACCAGATTTAGTTGTGAAGTTGTTAATACCAAATGCATCAATTGATTGGTCTTGGTTAATGACATACTTGTTAGCACCACTAACTCCCAAATTATCAATAGTTAACTTAGGTGTTCTGGTTGGAGACTGAACTACCTCACCAGTAACAGTGAATGTACTACCAGCAACAACATTCTTGAATACGTCAACAGAGAATGATGGATCACAACTATTAACTGCTACGTTCTCTGGGCAAGATGTAGAGTAGAGAGTAATAGTACCTCTACCAATGACACCTGCTTCAAAGTCTATATTTGCTGCGTGATCAGCATGACCATCATCATTTCTGAATGCAAATAGTTTTGTCTTCTTAACAGAATCATATACAGTGATGTCACCACCAATCATTGTAAGGTCTTTGTTAACCGTAAGATCACCAGTTTGATGTGGAACCACACCAGCATGAGTGAACTCATTCATTACATCTTGGTGAACAGTTCCAAACAAGCAACCCTTGTTAACAGTGCTGTTTATATCATCACCAACATAGAAGAATGCATCATCAAATGTACCAGTTGTTCTAGTGTCATGGAACCTTACCCAGTTAGCATAATCTAGCTTAGTCTGTACAATATATCCCTTCTCCAAGATGAGAGAAACATATGGTACATCAACACCAGACATACTCCTTGATCTAGATTGAATATCATATACAGCAGAACTTTCAGGATGCTTCAGTATTCTCATTACAGTAGTATTACCAGAACCTGCTGTGTAATTACTCAAAGCAAGTGCTGTTGTTCCTTCTTGTGCAGGAGAACATCTAAGAACCTTATTAACTTCATCAACACCTTCAATCTTCATTATTTCAAAGATCTGCTCACCAGATGCATTTAATCCTCTGTTAGCAATATCTTGAGCATCACCAACGATGACAAGATCACCAACTAAGAATAAACCATCAGAAACACCAAGTTGTGAAACTGGTAAGTAAACAGATCCAGGAACAGTACCAGTAGTTGCATTAGCAGACAGTGCTGTAATTGGTCCATTTGACTGAAGAACCTTAGGATCCAACCAATAAGAATATGCTCTTATATGTTCCTTGACAGATCTATATGCTGTCTCTGTATCAGCAGCATCTTGTATATCAGGAAGACATCTAGTTACCTGTATTCTTCTATGCTGATTACCTATTTCTAATGTAGCAGTACATGTATCAAGATACAATGAATTTTGATTAGAACCATTAGTAATCGTTACCTCTTCATTCTTAGAAGCAGAGAACGAAGAATTATTAATAGCAGATAATGCACCTATTCCATTACTGAGTGTAATAGAAGTGTCATCAATTTCAGTAATCCTTGTATTTACTGGTAGTATAGGTACTTGATCCTTATTATATGATGTAAGTTTAACTATATCACCAATTTGTAACTTAGCAATATCATCAGTATCAATACCACTAATACCAGTAGCATTAACAGTACCAGTCTCAGCAATTATATCACCTATGAATGATGATGTAGCATTAGTACCAAATGTTCTAACTGTTGATCCACATCCACCATTTAGAGATACAGAATTATCAATGGTAAGTTTACCACCAACATATGTGTCACCAGTTACAGAATTAACTTCAAATACTGTTTTTGGATCAGGATCATTACAGTCATTAATAGTAAATACCTGTGCTACCTCATCCTTAATCTCAGCAATCTTAATAAATTCACCAAGTGTTCCTAGAGCATCACGTCCAACAATTATATAATCAGCAGTATCTAATGCCCCACCAAACTCTGCAAGGTATACATCATCTTGTGGTCCAGTGTTGTCAAGATCCTGTGTTATCCAAGTAGAATTGAACTGAATCTCACACTTATACAATACTGTAAAGTCTAAATGAGAATTAACATCAGCAGCAAAGTCTCCTAATGGATTTCTTCTAACCTTTATCCAGAAAGGAGCGATAGATGCTCTAGTTAACTCAACAACCTCAACTATCTCAGGATGACCACCAGTAACTATTGGACTATTGATTAAAATATAATCACCAACAGCGTAGTAATCATCACAACGATTTAATAATGGTAGATAGAAACAATTCTCTGATTCTGGTATTTCTGGAAGAGTTTGTGGTGCAACCTCTGGTATACCACCAACTTGAGTCTTAGCAAGACGGAAGTAAACGCTACCCCAGTAGTTGTAACCAGCAGTATTAATCTTGTTATAACCAGGATCATTAGGACCTGTGACTAATACATTAACTAGATCAACATTCTTATCTGGATTCTCTGGATCAGCAGTAAGACCATTAACATGATTAGTAATACTAGTTCCAAGTTGACCTCTATTACCAAGGTAGTAACCAGAAGAATTACCACCACACAATTCAACATTTGAATTAAACTTAGCAGATGCTTTTACCTCAAATGAGTTATTAACAGTTGTTGTACCACCTTGACCTGCGATATTAATTTCAGATGCTTTAGTAGCAAGATTAACTGTGGAAGGACCACCAGAGTTAGAAAGGAAATTAACTACTGTAGCCTTAGATTTAAAGTCAACAGTCTGAGAAAGATCAGTAGGAGTTCTTCTCCATCCTAACCAAACATCACCATCTATTTTGAAACTCTTAGTTCCTATTCTAGTCTCAGAAGCAGACTCAACACTGTTATAAGCACCACCAATAGTGACCAACGAAACATTAGTTCCAGCACTAGCACCAGATGCTATAGTTCCATCTACAGTATCAGCAATAGTAATAGTACTTGATTCACTAGTATTACCAATCTTGATGTCTTGTATATCTGTTGTGGCATTACCTATCTCAATATTATGGAGATAACCTGCCATCTTCAATCCATTAGTACCTGCAACACTAGAAGTTGCTGCAATACCCTTGAATGTAGTATCATTAACAAACTCAAATGTACCAGTATCAATAGTAGTTGTGAGGTTAGCAATGTTACCACCGCCTCCACCATTGACCGCTAGATCATTCTCTACACGTAAGTTCTGACTGATATACCCACTACCATCTACAGCAAGTGCTGTATTGAAACGAGTATCAGCAGTACCATTTAATTGTCCATTGGTTACATTAATACCAACACGACCACCATTAGTAGTAGAAACTCTTAGAGTTGCTTCATTATCCTGTAAAGGAACATTGTTAGCATCAACTCCTGGTCTACTGTCACCACCAACTAAGAATGCATTATCTACAGAAGATTCAGTTCTATTTCCTAATACACTATTTGTTAACCAATTAGTATTATCAAATGTCTTACCACTAATAAATGCTGTACCAACAACATCT
>Ga0163179_10002902_pt1 | contig 11777 bp, 19 predicted proteins | sample AtlANTMetagenome_FD_109643 | JGI IMG/M metagenome (GOLD analysis project Ga0163179, IMG submission 109643) | Marine eukaryotic phytoplankton communities from the Atlantic Ocean - Atlantic ANT 2 Metagenome | ecosystem: Environmental > Aquatic > Marine > Oceanic | place: North Atlantic Ocean... | reverse complement strand
TACGCCTGAAATGTCGGGTGGAGGTAACGCTGGCGGTGGTGGCTCTATACTTATTGCTAATAGCGACCTCGGCGATACATACCAAAGCGCCGATGATTATGACGATGATGGAGTGGAGGACTCATATGATAACTGCCCTAGAAAACCGAATCGTGAACAGTTTGACGGCGATGGGGACGGCGTGGGAGACTTATGCGATAACTGCCGTGATACTCACAACCTCAACCAAGTGGATCTAGACAGCGACGGCTGGGGAGATTTATGTGATTCAGACATGGATGGTGATGATGTTGAGAATGTAAGAGATAACTGTCTCAGAATGTTCAATGCTGATCAATCTAATGTTGACGGAGATGAAGAGGGTGACGCTTGTGATAGAGATATCGACGGTGACGGGTTAGATAACTTAACAGACCCTTGTCCTATGCGAGAAGGTGATCCAACAGAAGACGCAGAATGGTGTTCGCCAGACACTGATGGCGATGGAATTCCCGACTATGGTTTTGAGTCTGATAACTGCCCGGGAGTATACAATCCGGAACAATGGGACACTGACCTTGACACTGCTGGCGACGCATGCGACCCTGATTTAGACGGTGATGGCGTCGGAAACCTGCAAGACAATTGCAATGGAGTCTTTAATGTTGACCAAATTGACTTAGACAGAGATGGTAGGGGAGATGAAGGTTGCGACGAACACTACTGCTTCGTTGTCTTCGGTGATGAAGAAAACTGCTTAGATCCCGAAACTGGTTATCGTGTCTATTCTCCAAGCATCGCTGCTAGTACTGGAGAAACAGTAAATCTCAGAATCTTCATGAATAGAGAAAATACTACCGCCGAGTATACTTGGTCAATTAGGGAGAGACCAGATGGTTCAAGGGCTACAGTTTCTAATCCGATTGGAAGTGTCTCAGAATCTGTCCTGTTCGAACACGTTTATGAAACTATGCCAACTTTCTCCCCAGATCAACCAGGAGAGTATTTGCTAGTCATCTCTGCTACCGGTGAATTTACTGATGGTACTTCTGTAGCTTTTGCTGATGTACAGCATGAAGTCAGAATCAGCGTTTCTGGAATGAATACCCAGTACCCAGAGTCTGGTTGCAGCGTCTCGCCTATGAATACTTCTCAATCTGGAATTGTAGTATTGTTACTAGCCCTCCTTGGTTTTCGCCGAAGAAAATAAATAAAAAACTCCACTAAAATCGTGCAAACTTCTGTCTACTGTAGTATAATAGATACATAAGGAAGGAAGGAATAAGTCTTTCTTCCAAAAAGCGGTAGGCAGGAGAGATAATATGACTCGCGAAAAGAAAAATGACATGCGTATTCGAGTTCTGCAGGAACGACTAGACTGGTTGGTTGAAAACCACCAAGTCAAAGTCCAGCAGAAGACTTTTAACTTCGTCAACGACTGCGTCTATCGTCTGCGTCGCGGAAAAGGCCTGACCCCAGGTCAGCGTCGATGGGCTGATTCTATTATCGAAGAAGGGCTTCAGAAGGTTGAGTGCCCTGCAAAGAACCGGAAACTATACAATCGTATAGAAAGTGCTCTGAAGATGGAGCATGCATCCCACAACCATAACGTTCTTGGTGATTTTGCGGTAAAGCTTGCTAGGGGTTGGGATCTCTCAGAAAAGCAGCTTTCTTGGTGCGAATCAATGCTCGTCGAAGCAGAGGCCGGCCCTTGGGTTCCTACCGAGGAAGAGATCGAAACCATGCGCCACCTCAACAACGTGCGCTTCTCTCGTAACACCTACTGGTACAGTGGCAGCCCACGAGTCGCTGAAGGCATGTCAAGGATCTCAGAATTCTTAGAGGAAGGTACTCCTTTCCGGAAGTATCTCTTCGATTCCGCTGCAAAGAGTTTCAATAACAGGATCAAAGAAATCAACGCTCCTCGTTTCCAGATTGGGGACAAGTGTTTCACCCGTAAGAACGAAGAGTGGAGAATGGGTTTTGTCGTGTCGGCTCCATACACTTGCAAGCAGCTTCGCTCTGTCTGCTACGATGTGCTAGTCGACGGCATGACAGAAAAGAAGAGTACAGAGAGTTTAAGCAAAAGAAGGAGTTGAACAATTGCTACGAGAAGTTTATAATCAGATAGTTGATATACTACAAAAGTATTCAGACGAACAAGTTAATTTAAAGTCTGAATATTCTATTCAACGAATCGCAGGTGAAATTGTAGATGAACTGGACAAGAATTTTATGTTCATCGAACGGGAAACAAAGAAGGAGATTAAGTAAACCCGATGACAGTTGCTCAAATTTTGAAGATGCTAGCTAAGATGCCTCAGGAAATGGAGGTTGCCGTCAAAACGCAAGACGGATTATCAGAAGTTTACGATTGTGAGGTAGATAGAGAGAAATCTTATAAACTCGCAGTTGACTATTCTGGAGATTACCACGAACTCAAAGAGCTCGACAACCACGAAGTTGGCGTTGCTGTTAGGATACCAGGTCTAGTGATTCTCAAACCAGCGGAGTAGAACAATATGTGGATTCCTCCCAAGTCTCCTTACGACCTTCTTCAAGAAAGATATTGGCCAGATGATTGGAAAATACTAATTGTTTGTTTGATGTTGAACCAGACGAGCAGGAAACAGGTCGAGCCAATGATTGAGACATTTTTTGATAAGTGGCCGTCCGCTTTAGATGCTACTAAAGCTGATGATAATGAAATGAGGGAAGTCATCAAAAGCCTTGGGTTCCAGAACCGCCGTGTAAAGACAATTAAAAATATGTCTAAACAATATCTTTATGGCTTTGAACAAGCTAAAGATTTGTACGGTTGCGGCAAATACGCAGACGATGCTTATAGAATCTTTATAAAAGGAGAATGGAGCCAAGTTGATCCGAACGATCAAGCTTTAAACAAGTATCATGGATGGTTAAAAGAGGAAAATAATGTCTCAGTATAGAACTTTCGAATGGGAAGATTGGAACATGTGGAGTGTTCCTGCGATAATGAATGAAGTTAAAGAAAGATCTGATTTTCAATCAATTGGAAGCATGACATTCGGAGATGCTTTATGGTCTCAAGAAGGGATGGGTATCTACGTTTTCTATGATAGAAACTACACCCCCTTGTACATTGGTAAAGTTGGATCTAGATCTTTCTTAGAAAGAATATCTGGGCATATGGATACTCATGTTCATAAGGGCGGATCACACACAGGATGGTTTAACACATTTCAGAAGAGGTGGGTATCTTACTTTGATGAAGATGATGTCGAAGCAAAGAAGAATTATTTAGAAAATATAGCTTTTCATACTTTTCAAATCCCCGCGGGTGATCCGGATAAGATTAAAAAAATTGAAAAACTAATGATTCACTATTATAATCCTATTCTGAATAAAGGAACAAAGATTAGCGATAACTCGATCTTTGCATATTTAAGAGAGCAGGTGAACGAACACGTTCTCTGTTTTTAAATGAAAGGAGAGACATTATGGTTAACGATAATAATTGCAATTGCTGTGAATGCTGCGCATGTGAATGTGAAAGCTGCGCAAAATAAAACTTAGGGGGCGAATTGGCGTCGACTGGGTTTGGAAGATAATATGTGCAAGGCAGTGGGAAGCGATGGTCACTGTAAAAACGCTTAAAACACAAATGCCAACGACGATGTTGAGCTTCAGGATTTTGCCCTAGCGGCATAATTTTGCGGGGGTGGCGACTTCCCTTGTTATCAAAAAGTCGTTTTAAATTAACCCATGTGTTCACACACACATACACACGCGAAAGGAGATATCATGGGTGATACGAATAAGAGCGGCTACGAGCTGCGAACAGAGGTATTAGGGATGGCTATTGGCATCCTAGAGCAGAGAATTAATCAGCAACTCAACAACGAGCACTTCAAGCCAGAGGGACAGCGGCAAGCTGTTAACCCTTATGCGACTGAAGAAGTGTTAGAGGTTGCTGAAAAACTTCTGGCTTTTGTCAATAAGAAGTAAGTAAAATAGTTGCCGGATCTATTTAAAACCGGCTAACCTTGTGAATGACTTATTATTTGAAGAATTTAGGACGGGGGTTCGAATCCCCCCGCCTCCATATTTATTAGTGAAAACTATGGCTTCTACTACTAAAACCGCAAATGGAATAATAGGAAAAAAAGCTAGTAAGCCAAATTTAAAGTTTCCAGAATTGGAGTGGGATATGACCGAAAAAAAGAAGACAAGCCGGCAAGTAAAAAGCGTTCCTCCTTATGAGGATGAATTTGATTTTGTTGATGCCTATTCAGCAGAAGATTCTTCGTCAATTGAAAATGAAGAGCTTTTACCAGAAAACACAGCACCATCAGCTATAGATTGCGCGTTCATTGGCGTAGGCGGTGGTGGAGGTAAGTTGGCTAAAGCTTTTCTTGATATTGGTTTTAGCAGGACTATTTTAGTTAATACTACTACTAAAGATCAACCAGATGGAGTAGATGAGAACAACTTCTTGCTGATACCTGGAGCTGATGGCGTAGGCAAAGATGTAGATTTAGGCAGAAAAATTCTACAAGAAAATTCAGCGATGGTTGAAGATGTCGTTAGAGCTAGGCTTGGAACTCCAGATTGGATATTTGTTTTAGCCGGCGGAGGTGGAGGCACCGGATCTGCTTGTACCGTCCTTCATGATTCTTTAAAGCGTTCTTTAACTAGCGCCGGTTCAAGCGGCAAAGTTGTCTACGTCGTATCTAAGCCTAGCGCACAAGAGTTACTGAATACTACCATTGCGAATAACTTTGAAAAAGTAAAATCAGAACTTTCAGGAGTTCCTCACATTTTGATTGATAATGAGAGGCAGCTGCAACTCTTGAGAAATAAAGTTGGTATGCTTAATCTTTTCCCTATGGCTAATAAGAATTTTGCTAAACTATTTGCTCAAGTCCTAAAGCTGGCTGAAACTCACTCGGACATTCAAACTTTTGATACTAAAGATTTAGAAAAGTGTTTAAGCACCCCTGGAAGAATGTTGATTGGAAGTACAGTAATTAGGGATACTGGAAGACGAGATCTCGGAGCAGCAGTTCTTACAGGTTGTATTAATTCTTCTCCTTGCGAAGCTCCAACCGGAGACAGCAAGACGGGAACACTTCTCTTGGTAGCTACATCTGAAATGGCTAGCGATCCGAAAGTTTCAAAAAACCTTGAAGCGGCTTTTTCATATGTTGGTGGAAGAACTGAAACTTTGTTTTCTGGAGTTTACATAAAAGAAAAAGTTCCCGGATTAATTGCAATCTGTATCTTAGCCGGTTGTAATTAGTTACAAAAAACAATTTCATATTACCATCTAAATTGTTGGGTGGTGATATGAAGAAAAAATGGTATTTCTATGTACTTTCCTGTCGTGATAACTCATTATACACCGGAGTCACTACCGATGTCCAAAGAAGGTTAGAAGAACACAATTTATCAAAAGGCGCGAAATATACTCGTAGCCGGCTTCCAGTAACTTTATTATATTTCCAAGAAATGCCAAACAGGTCTGTAGCACAAAAGTGTGAATATAGATTTAAAAAACTTTCTAGAAATGAAAAATTATCAGAATTATGTAAAATGGTTGATAAAGAATTAGGATTATAGCATGGAATACTATTCATCACTTGGTTTAAACAAGGGAGCTTCAGCTTCCGAAGTAAAGAAAGCGTACAGGAAGAAAGCTATGAAATTTCATCCTGATAAAAATCCAGGAAACAAGCAAGCTGAAGCCAAGTTCAAAGAAATAAACGAAGCGTATGAAGTGTTATCTGATCCACAAAAAAAAGCTGCTTATGATAAATTCGGAGTAGCAGGAATAAATAACAACAGTCAACAAAGACCTCCAAACCCTCATGATATATTCGAAGAAATGTTTGGAGGGTTCAGTGGACAATTTGATAGTTTTTTTAGAGGAAATTCAAGAAATCAGCGTCACCAGCACCAGCACCATCAAACTCAAAGAAAAGGAACTGATATACATATCGGCCTTTCTATATCTTTTTCAGACTGTATTCATGGCGCTGAAAAATCTATAACTTATAATTTGAAAAACCGTTGTGAACCTTGCCAAGGAACAGGATCAGAAGAGCCCCTTGAGACATGTCCTCAATGTCATGGAACTGGTCAAATTTCTTTTGCTAGAGGTTTTATGAATCTAACTTCCACTTGTAATGTTTGTAACGGGACAGGAAAAATAATAAAGGTACCTTGCCGATTTTGCAAAGGTTTAGGTTTCGCTCACAAAAGAACAAATTCAATACTAAACATCCCTAAAGGAATACGACCAGGTCAAAGGCTAAAAGTAGATGGAGCTGGAAATTTAGATGGTTCTTCATCTCCTGGAGACTTGTATGTTGACATAAAATTTGATAAATCAAATTTTGAAATCAAAGACAATGATATAATAACCAAAACAGAAGTCGACTGCGTTAATGCCATATTAGGTTGCAGTATGCTAATAGATACAGTTGATGGAGAAAAATTAGTTAAATTTCCCGCAGGGATTCAAGATGGAAATAAAGTGAGAATACCAGGTGAGGGTTTACCTATAGGTTTAGGTTCTAATTCTAGAGGTAATTTCTTAATAGAAGTTAAAGTTAAAGTTCTTAAGAACATAACTACAGAAGTTAGAGAATTATTAGAAAAGGTAAGGGAGAATATTTGATGGATCCTTTTGAGATACACCCAGAAGACAGAAAAAAGAATAAACCTTTAGTAGCAGATGTTGTAGTCGGTTTACAGTTCGGTGATGAAGGAAAAGGAAAAGTAACACACCAACTAGTTAGAAACGGAAATTATACCCACGTTGTTAGGTTTAATGGCGGTTGTAATGCCGGGCATACTATCTATCATGAAGGTAAAAAGTTTGTAACTCACCATATTCCAGCTGGAGTTTTTTATGGAATAAGGTCTGTGATAGGACCAGGATGCGTAGTTAATCCTCGACAACTTTTTAACGAAATAAAAGAATTAGAAAGTGGTGGTATTAACGTGAGAGAGCACTTGAGAATTGCTGCTAATGCTCACGTGATTACTGATTTTCATGTTGCAGAAGACAGCCGGGATGAAGATATCGGAACTACTAAGACTGGAAATGGTCCTGCTTATAGAGACAAATACGCCCGAAAAGGAGTTATGGCTGTCGAAATTCCAGAGTTCGATGACATGATTGTTGATATGTATTCAGAACTCCATGATAATCCGGATTTTGATAAAATCGAAGTTCTTTGTGAAGGTGCGCAAGGGTTTGGGTTAGACATCGACTGGGGAGAATATCCTTTTGTCACCTCGTCTCACTGTACAACCTCTGGAGTAATTGCTAATGGAATACCTCATAAATCTATTAGGGATGTTTGGGGTGTCGCTAAGGTGTATGAGACGTATGTTGGGGCAAAAGATTTTGAAGACGAATCTGATACTACTTTTGCTCATATTAGAGAAGTAGGGGCTGAATTTGGAGCTACTACTGGTCGACCTAGGCAGGTTTCTTGGATGTCTATAGACATGATCAAGAAGTCAATAAAAATCAACGGAGCTAATAAAATTGTTTTTAACAAAGCTGATATCTTAGACGAAGTTGGGGTGTGGTGCGTTTACGATGGTATGGATGCTCATGATTTCAAATCTGCCGATGAAATGGAGCAGTGGATTCTTCACGAAGTTGATGAACCAGAAATTTTAATTTTTTCAAGAAGTCCTGAAGAGATTTAATGTAAACCTTTATTTTTTTTCTTATAATAAGTTTAGGAGGTGTTTATGAAGTATTTATCTGGCGATTTCCTTGCAGAATACAGTAGAGCTTTGAATGAGTGTCAAAAAGAGCAAGACGCTATCGACAGCAAGTGGTCCAAAATCATTAACGATTTAGTCGAAGAAGAAGTAGAGAGATTAGAAGATACAATTCCGGTTATTTTTGAATCTGGTCAAAAAGTTCGTGATACTAATGGTAAAATTGGGACAGTCAAATCTACTCAAGTCGTCTTGAACGTCCATGAAGATGAAGAATACCACGGAAAAAAGTATGGGCCAAACAAGTTTTTTGCTATTAAAAACGAATTAGATGAAGAAGCAGTTACTTGTGAAGGAATGCTTAGGATGATCGATGTAGAGTTTGAAACTTCAGAAATAGAAAAAGATTGGGGTTACGATACTAAGTTATCTCGTCATTACGAGGATGAATTAGAAAAAGTGGATGACTAGAAACACAAAAATTTTTAGATTTAAAAGCGATATGAAGAAAAAGTCTATTGCTTTGTTTGTGTTGTGGACATTTTTTATTTATTCTTTTGGAGCTTTCTTTGGTTGGAATTATCCGGATGATAGTTACGCTAAAATCAAAGCATACGCTATCTTATTAGAGGCAGAAAATTCCAAGCTAAACAAAAAGCTAAAATCATGCAAATCACGTTAAATTTTGTTATAATATATTTATAAGGAGATAAAAATGTATTTTATTAATTTTGCGAAATGTTCTGTTTGCCGACAGAAAAAGAGTGTTGCTTCTTCCAGACAAGATAGAGCAAAAAAGTGTATTGATTGTGATAGAAAATTTTATCTAGAAGCTGCTAAGTTTCAAAAATCTTTCTGGCTAGAAAATACTTCGCATAATTATAAGAGTTAGTATGAAAGGTAGCTCTATTTTGGAAGACAATTTCGAAGACAATCCCATCGGTCCTCTTGAGATAGCAAGAGAGAACTTAGAAATATTTGCTGATAGCTTTATAACGCAAGATTCATTGAGGAAAATGATCGAGTGGTATCTTGTTTTAACTGATGTCGTAAAGGATGGAGAAATAAGCGAAATCGAAAGAAAGCAAGTTGAAGAAGAGATAGAGTATTTCTCTAAAGCTTGGACCGCTATGGCTGATATTTTTCATGAAAAAGGGATTAGCGCTTGATTGGAGATATCGTATATCAGCAAACTTCAGATAAATATGGTATAGTTCTTAATATCATCGACGGAGAGTGCGATACATATCTTACAATATTATGGCCTGATAAGATTGAAACTGTTGGCTGTTTCGAAATATCTACTGTCACATGAACAGCAGGAAAATAAAAATAGCCTTCTGTAGAAATAGAAAAGGTTTCAGAAATTGGGTTATCAGAAAGTGGACTGGAAGCGATATAGTCCATGCTGAGATTGTTTTACCCGATAACTCTTTTATAGGAATTAGTCCAGAAGACACCGGAAGAGTAAGAAGAACTTTGTTCTCCCACAAAGGTGAGGGAGAGGACTGGGAATCTATAGAAATAGAGGTAAGTAAAAAGCAATTTAAACTGATACTCTGCTTTTTCGAAATGACTCATGGAATGAAATACGACTGGTTCGGCATGATCATATCTCATTTGACTTCTTTCTATATTAAACACGATAAAAAATGGTATTGTTCTCAATGGATTGCATGTGCTTTAACTTATGCCGGAATATACCCATTGTTTTATAACAAAATTAATCCGGTAAAGCTTTACGATATACTCAAGGTAAGGGTTAATGAAGTTGAAGATTGGTAGTATTTACGAGATAACCACCTTAAGAAAAATACTTCCCCAACAGTGGAAACAGGAAAACTATTCAGGAATTATAATCAATTCAAACGACTCTTTTATTGAATTGATAGATAAAGAAAAAGGGCTAGTCAGGTTAAAATCAAAGAGCTTATTTGAAGTAAAAGAAATAGGAAATTAAATGGAAGAAGCATTAATTCTTTTTAGTCTAGTCGTAATCATATATTTCACGAATAAAGCTGCTCTAAGAACAGCAAGAAACTCTCACGATGAAGAAATTGCTCGCGAGATAAATAGAAAAATATTGCAGAATGCAAAGTTAGATAAACTTTATGGAAGAGATTCCGGCAGCCCTGTGCAACAGATAAACAAAGCTATGAGAAATGTGGCAGAAGATAAAAGAAAAAGCAATAGTTTTACTGACTGAAAATTTGGCGTGTAAAATTCTAGCTTTCATATTTTCATTAATAATATTTTATTTCGTAAATCACTATAAATAATTGTACAATCCCAGATATCTCATATAATTACCAGAAATCTTAATAGGAGAGTAGAAATGAAGTACGTATTTTTTGTCATAGTTGCATCAATCGCGGGTTCTTTTGGTTTAGTTAATAAAAATCCAGAAAATCAAAATATCCCAGTCGAGCAAATAGAATTTACAGAGCCTCTATACATCACAGTCGGCTTATAATGCTGAGAAGGACATATGAAATCGGAGAAAAAGTCTATTATAAAAAGACAGGAAGTTTCGCCGGTGAAGTTTTAGGAGTGAACGAAGTTTACTGGTCTCACGATGATTACAGCTCGGTCACTTACCATATTAGATCAGGAGAAGGATTTGTTAGAAGAATTGATTCTAGCGAGCTTAAAGAATTACCAACTGAAAAATGTTAGATAATATATTATAATTAATATAATCAAAAGGTTATGTATGAAAGTTGGAGACTTAGTCAGAATTAAAGAATGGTGTAAAGGCAAGGGTAAGCTTGCAATAGTTTCTGAAGTTTCCAGTTGGAGCGGAAAGGAACTAAAGATACAACTTCTTGATCAAGACTATAAAGAGATATGGGCACGGACGAAGAATTTAGAATTAGTAGACGATGTCTCAATTTCGAAAAGGTGACATTGTAATACGTGCCTACTCTCATGAGCCTGAAGAATGGGGAATTGTAGTTGATCTAGAAACAGTTACAGTTGATCCTCGAAGCGAAATTTACCCTGAAGACACTGCAGATACTGACACTGAGTTTCTTATTGAATACGTATATGTTACAGTTCTTTGGCCAGATAGTTATACTACTCAAGAAGCTGACTATGAACTTTGGACTCCAGAAGAAGCTATCAACTATTCAATAAAACACCATGAAAAACAACTAAAAAACTAATATAATTTTAAAACAAGTCAAACTAAAATCGGGAGATTATTATGTCCATCCGCCTTGGCTATGCCTGTATCAATAACACTCTTCAAAAAACCGAAAAGGTACAATGCAATCGTGGAATGATCAAGCGTACCTTCAAAACAAAAGGTCCGGAGTACGCTGGGGAGCTTGCTTTATCTAATGTTCAAAACATGTTCAAAGTAATCGCATGGAATACAGCTCACGGTATCGAAGTTTACCGCATGACTTCTTGTCTGTTTCCATGGCAGAGTGAATACGAAATTTCAGAGTTATCTCAATTCGAGAAAATCAAGTCTGCCCTTGAACTTTGTGGCGAGTACGCTACTAAAAACAATCAGCGGCTGTCATTTCACCCAGGCCAATTTTGTGTCCTTGCTAGCCCTAGCGAAAACGTTGTCAAGAACGCCGCTATTGAACTGAATAAGCATGCTGAAATTATGGACTTAATGAAGTTACCGAATTCACCGCAAGCTAAGATCAACATCCATGTTGGTGGTGCTTATGGAAATCATGAAGCTGCCCTTGAACGCTTCTGCTCTAACTTTGAAAAGTATCTAACACCTTCAGCACAATCTAGGTTAACTGTTGAAAATGATGATAAACCGAGCATGTATTCTACCAAGATGCTGTATGAAGGTGTCCACAAAAGGATTGGCGTTCCTATTGTTTTCGACAGCCACCACCATGAGCTTGGTCCTCAAGATCAAGACTACAAAGACGCATTCTACTTGGCACGATCGACGTGGCCAGAAGGTATCCGCCAGCAGTGCCATCATTCTAATTCTAAGAAGCTATATGAAGATCCTAAGGTCCCTGCTATTTCTCACAGCGCATGGTATTACACTCCATTTGAAAACTTTGGAGAAGAAGTCGATGTGGTTCTCGAGT
>Ga0163179_10002899_pt1 | contig 11786 bp, 11 predicted proteins | sample AtlANTMetagenome_FD_109643 | JGI IMG/M metagenome (GOLD analysis project Ga0163179, IMG submission 109643) | Marine eukaryotic phytoplankton communities from the Atlantic Ocean - Atlantic ANT 2 Metagenome | ecosystem: Environmental > Aquatic > Marine > Oceanic | place: North Atlantic Ocean... | reverse complement strand
TCTAAACTCTCGTCTTTCTAACCATTCAACTCCTTCAGACAATGCAAGATTAGAGTCTTTATCAAATTTTCTCTCTGCATCCTTGTAAATCTCTGTAATAAAAAAACCTTGGATAATAATAACCCCTATTAGTGAAACACTCATTAATGTAATCAAGAGAATAAGGATTTTTTTACTCATAAATCAAATTTAAGGCAAAAACATAATGGATTAATTAATTTAACCTATCGTTAACATATGGTTTTAGAAGAATTTTAACCAATAATCTTAGTATGTATTTCTAATACTCTATGAGTTAAGTCAGATTTATTAATGTTTTCTATAATATAATCAGCCTTGTTTATTTTAATTTGTTCAGATAATTGATTGTTTATAATTGAAATCACCTTGTCACGTGAAAAATTATTTCTTTTCATTACTCTAGAAATTACATCTTCTTCTGAAGCTTTTACACATATAATTATATCAAAAAAATCTTCACTATTACTCTCAAAAATAATAGCGGACTCATATATTATATAACTTGATTTTTGATTTAGCAGCCATGTTTTAAACTCTTTTGAAACATATGGGTGGACTATAGAATTAATTTTATCTAATAATGTTTCGTCATTAAAAACAACATCTGACAAATAAGCTCTATTTAATTCATTATTAATATATGATTCATCTCCAAAAGCGTTTACAATTTCTAATTTTAATGTATTATCATTACTCATTAATTCCTTCGCTATTTCATCAGAATTAAATACAGGTATTCCAATTTTTTTAAACAAATTTGATATTGTTGTCTTGCCAGTACCAATTCCTCCTGTAATAGCTACTTTTTTCATTCTATAATTACGTATTGAATTTGATTATTATCTATTCTAGAATTTTTAACATTATTGGGTTTTTTTGTAATTACTGAAATCAAAACAGAATTATCACTATTAATTGTATTTAAATCACATTCAACTCTAAAATCCATTGGATTTACTGATTTATAATCTTTTATACTAACACTATATAAGACTGTAACAATTTTGGGAAAATAATTAATTTTCATATCCTCCTTAATGTTTACAATAGTTACTGGAACTTTAATAGATTCTTCTGTAAATTTTTCTACTTTTAAATTAAAATCTACACTTTCTTCTGAATATATAACATTCTCATTTACTGATGATTTTATTCGAATAGTAGAATTAATATCCGAGTCGATCTGATTTAATACTAGTTTTTTTGTTTCAATTATATTAATTGAATCAATTAAAGAATTTGGACCAGTTACAATTATTGAATCTTTAGAGAGTGTATAGGGATGAAAAGAGTCAAAACCAGACTTATAATCTAATTCTAATTTTAATTTCAATGGAACCTTCTTTGATTCATATTCTTCAATTAAAAAATCTATCTGATCAACCGAAGTAGATATCAATGTGACTGGATCATTAAATTTTGATTGTAGATCTGAATAATTATTTTGTTTAGTCCACTGATATTTAGATTTAACATTTTTCAAATCATTAAGTGATATTTCTATTACTGGTTGATTTAAATAATATTTAGCTAGATTGTAACCATAACTATTTAAAACAACTATTATACTATCAACTGACTGATCCAAAACTACTTGATCTGGTGGTATATCTATAGGTTTTATAGCAAATGTTATAGTTTTAGTATAATTAGCAGTTAATTTCGATAGCATTGAATATACTAAAGCTAATAACACGAAAGATATAAATACATTAAATTTCCTTGTCTTATATACAGATTTTATTTTCTTCAACATAATTATTATTTTCTAAAAAATACTTCAGGTAAAACCTCTTCTATTTTATTATTATTAAAAATTAATATAATACTTGACTTTAAATATCCTAAGCCATAACCTAAAATTTGTATACCAGTTGTAATAATTGATAAAAACCCAATTTTCAAGCTTTTATTTACAAATGTTGATAAAATAAATATTAGCATAATGTAAGCAGTCATTATATATATTAGAATATTATTTCCTTTAATCAATTCTATAATTGAAAAAATTAAAAATATTAAAGCAAATGTCGGGAAATAATATATGAATCTAAATGATTTAGGATGCCAATGATTGAGTATTGGTCTAACCAATCCAAACTTATATACTTGTTTAAAAAAACCCCTAACATTAACTCTTCTTTTATGAAATACTAAAACATCGCTATATAATGCAGTATTAAAGCCTAATTGATTAAGTCTAATGGAGAGGTCTGGATCTTCTCCTGGATGAATATTACCAAAACCATTTGATTTTATAAAAGCTTCTTTAGATATTCCCATATTAAAACTTCTTGGCTGAAATAATTTTTTTCTAAACCTACCTCCTCTTATACCGCCAGTAGTTAAAAATGATGTCATTGAAAAGCTAACAGCTTTTTGATAATCACTAAAAGACTCATGTGACCCATCAACCCCTCCAAAACAATCAACATAGTTGTTTTTTAAATTAACCATTAAATTTTCAATATAATCTTCTGGTAGAATACAGTCTGAATCAAGGATTATAAAATAATTTCCTTTTGCTAAATTCATCCCATAATTTCTAGAATCTCCAGGACCAGTATTTTTCTTTTTGTAATATGATATATTCAGTTGAGTTTTAAAATCCTCTACAATAGCTTTAGAATCTATTGTAGACCCGTCTTCAATAATTACAATTTCAAAATCTTTTCTAGAAGATAATTTAGTAAAACTATCTAAAAGTTCTTTTATCTCATTTGGTCTATTAAATACAGGAATTATAAAAGAAATATCTTTCTGATTCATAGATCAAATTTAATCAAACAAGTAGATATAAAAAAGACCCAGTTTAAAACCAGGTCTTTTTTATATTACACTCTTAAATTATTATTCAATAATCAATTTAGAAATATTTCTACGGCCATCTATAGTGATATTAACCATATATAAACCACTATTAATAGATGAAACATCTAGCTTATCTCCAGAAATAGTAGTTGCCAATACCCTTCTACCATTGATGTCAAATATTTCTACATATTTATCACCACTAATTGGAGATTGTATTGTCACATAGTTACCATCTACTGGATTAGGATAAACTTTAAGATCTGATGATTCTAGATCTTCTATTCCTAATGTAGTTGATAAGGATAAGATAAAAGCTCCACTATATGACGAGTACCCTTCAACCATAATATAATAAGTTGAAGTTCCATCAGATGGGAATGTTACTGTAGAATTTACAGTACTTGACGAGCAAGTAATATCATCATCGTTATATGCTATTTCAGTACCACCACATGCATCAAATATTCGAATATAAGTATCATATGAAGATCCACATAAGGTAACTGTAACATCGTCTGCTTGACCATCTCCAGTATATGAATACCATAGATCAGGTGATAAATTATATCCAGAATTTGTTGCAATTGAGGTGTCACCTGAAACTTGCTCACCAGTTTCAATTGCAAATGCTCCTGTACACTCATCATTACAAATATTATAAACTGTATATGTTTGATTACAACTTGGATCATCTCCTTCCACTGTAATTATGTGAAGATTCGCTCCACTATATGGTCCCATAGTAACTACTCCTGTAGCTTGAGTATTCTCAACTTGTCCTAAATCATCAGTAATAGTATACTGTGATGAACTTCCCATATCCGTAATATTAACCTCTACATAGTACTGATCACCATCAGCTGAACAATTAACATTAGAAAGCTCTATAACAGGGTCGGCACATGTATTTTCAGATACTGTAAAGATATAACCAAAACTTTGAGGATTTGGATATGATCCTAAAAGAAAATAGTAAGTTGAACCTGTTGTAACAGCTAATTCCATTTCAAGTTCATCAGACGAACCATTATTTGTCATCGTTGCTATCCAACAAGCTGTATTAATATCAGATGCATTAGCAAATACATACATACCTGCCCAAGTATCATCAGGGTTTAATGTAATATTTATGCTTCCATCAAATGTAGCAGTGTAAAGATATACTACATCATCACCACCAAGCCAGCTTCCTTGATTCCCTTCACATTGTCCAGTATCATAATTATCATCATAATCATCATTGTACCCTAAAGTACTATCTGTTGTAGTATATGGTAATGATTCAATTATAATAGGATCATCAGCTGTAGCACCAACGGGTATCGTTTGAAATGAAACACTTGCCCATGGTGAATAAGTATTACCGCAAACAGATCTTAGATAAAACTCATAATCTTCTCCTTGAATTAGATCAGACAATTCAATAGAAACATCTGAAGTAACAGTTCCAGAAGTTGGCTCTCCAGAGCCTGCTAATTCGACAGAATATTCAAAAGTATCAATACCTGCTGCACTCCATGACAGTGAAGCTGAAGTGAATCCTACTAGATCCAAATTAACAATTGGATTAGAGCAGTCTTGAGTAATACCTTCGAAAACAATATTAGGTAAAAGCGACCTTATGTTTGTTCCAGCAGAAGTAGTTGTTGGTGGGTTTGAAGGATCATAATCTACAGTATCACTATACGAAGCTATAGACACGTCGGTTGTAGTGTCAGTAGCATAAAAATCATGGGCCCCAGAGTCAAAATTGGTTTGATTTTCATCAGTTGCTACTATCAAATTAGATATTCCATCATAATCAAATGGAGAATCAAGTGTAATAGAGACAACTCCTCCATCAATAGTCACTGTACCAGTAAAAACCTCAGTCAAGGCTGATACAGGTATATAACTATCTACAAAAGTTTCTTGATCAGTCATCCCCATATAAATAACCCAGTCTGAACTATTAGCTAAAGTAGTTTCTGGTGTAGCAAAATATTTTAAACCTGTAATTTGGCCTGAAGCATTTATTAATTCTGAGCTATAGATAGACTGAGAATATGAATAACCAAAATAAGGTTCAATAGGCAGGTTATGACCTACTTCTGTTCCATTACCAATTGTTACTTGAGAAAATATTGGAAATGAAAAAAGTAAACAAATAATAGTAAATAAAATGTAGTTTTTTTTCATAATATAATTTTTAAATTAATAGTTTTTATTCTGATATATCATCAATTATTGCATCGCTCACTCCCATGTTACTAAAACCTCCATCATTATAAAGATTTTGAAGAGTAACCCTTTTTGTAAGATCACTAAACAGAGTAATTGTATAGTTTGCACAATCAAGTGCAGTGGCATTACCCAAAGGAGACATTTTCTCCGCGTAAGCAATAAAGCTATCAAAACCTTTAACCCCCATTCCAGCAGTTGTAGGAGTTGGAGATTGTGAGATTGTATTTACTCTAACTTTTTTATCCTTTCCAAAGAAATAACCAAAACTTCTAGCAATACTTTCTAAATATGCTTTATTATCTGCCATATCATTATAATCTGGAAAAACGCGTTGAGCAGCCATATAGCTTAAAGCTACTATACTCCCCCACTCATTCATAGCATCCTGCTTATATAGAGTCTGCATAACTTTGTGAAACGACATAGCTGAAACATCAGTTCCTTTCTGAGTCCAATCATACTTTTGATCAGTGTAATGCCTTCCTTTTCTTACATTAATTGACATTCCTATTGAGTGTAAAATAAAATCTAACTTACCCCCTAAAATTTTCATAGATTCAGTAACTAAATTTTCAAGATCTTCTAATGAGGTAGCATCTGCTGCAATAACCTGGGAATTAGTTTTTTTTGCAAGCTCATTAATCTGTCCCATCCTCATAGCAACAGGTGCATTAGACAATACAAAAGTACCACCTTCTTCATGAACTCTTTCTGCAGTTATCCAAGCAATTGAATTTTCATCCAATGCTCCAAAAATAATCCCTTTTTTCCCTTTTAATAAGTTAGTTGACATAGCTTATATATCTTTTTGAAAGTTAAACAAATTTATTCACTAATTCAATAGTTGTTTTGCATGGGCAACTGCTGAGGCTGAAATTTTGTCTCCCTCTAGCATTGTTGCAATTTCAACTATCCTCTCTTCACTGCTTAGTTTAACCATATTTGTTATTGTTTTACCATTTTCCTGAGTCTTTAACACTTTATAATGTGACTCACCTTTTGCTGCTATTTGCGGCAGATGAGTAATAGTAAATATCTGCATCTTTCTACTCATTTGCTTCATAATACCAGCTATTTTTAAAGATATTTCACCAGAAACACCTGTGTCAATTTCATCAAACATAAGTGTTGGCAATTGTCTATAGTTTGCTAAAATTGATTTTATTGCAAGCATAATCCTAGATAATTCACCACCAGATGCTGATTTCTTCAGAAGCTTAAAATCAGAACCTTTATTAGCAGTAAATAAAAATTCTATATTATCTTTTCCGTTTAAGTAAAATGCATCTTGCTTATTAATATCAATTTTAAATCTTGCATTATTCATGCCTAAATCATGAATTATTTCTTGAATTTTTGAAATAAAGTCTGGTATACTAGCCTTTCTATTAGAATGGATAAGATTAGCACTGTCATCTAATTGATTTCTTAACTTTTCACATTCACTAACAGTATCTTCAATTTTTTGATCAATATTTTCAGAAGTTGAAATACTATCATTTAACTTTTCGTAAATCTCTTCAAGCTCACTTATAGAAGATACTGAATGCTTTCTAAATAAATTATGAATACTACTTAACTTACTGTCAATCTCTTCTAGTCTTGCAGGATTTTCTTCTAAATTTTCTGAACTATTTTCAATCTCAGCTGCAATATCATCAATTTCAATAAAGGCAGAAGAAAATCTTTTATAAATATCACTAAAAGAATCAGAATTCTCACTTAAGCGTTTAAGTGAATTTTTTAAGTTATTCATAGCTGAAACTAACCCATACTTGTCTTCTGAAATCAATTGTTGACTATAAATTAAATCTTCTTTAATAGCATTGAAATTCGCTAAGCTCCTCTGATCTTCCTCTAAAGATTCTAAATTTTCGCTTAATATATTAGAAGATTTTATCTCATTGGCTAAAAATAAATTGTAATCTAGGGTTTTAATTAATTCATCTTTATTTGAAGTAAGCTCATCAAGCTCTTTTTGTTTTTGATTAAACAAAATTAAGGTAGCCTTATAATCTTCTATAATATCAAAATTATTTGACACAGAATCAATAACCTCAAATTGAAAATTATTTTCTGTTAATTCTAAGGTTTGATGTTGAGAATGTATATCAATTATATGGCTACTAACAAGTGATAATTGATTTAAATTTACTGGAGAATCATTAATAAAAGCTCTAGATTTTCCAGAAGTTAAAATCTCCCTCCTTATTATAGTTTCAGTTTCATAATCTATTTCATTTTCAACAAAAATATTCTTTAAATTATAGTTTCCGACATCAAAAACTGCTTCAATAATACATTTTTTTGAAACATCTTTAACAACGGAAATATCAGCTCTTTTACCTAGGATAAGGGATAGACCGCCTACCAGAATAGATTTTCCTGCGCCTGTTTCCCCAGTTATAATTGAAAGACCATTATTAAAATTTACAGACAGGTCGTCAATTAAAGCGTAATTTTTTATCGATAAACTCTTTAACAATTGATTTGAAAATTAGAATACTAAAAATACTAGTGTTTTTATTTAAAAACTAATTTTTCTCCATTTATCAGAATGATTTGGGGCAATTTTTGATAGTGTAGATATTAAATTAGTTACTGGTATACTTGGCCCGCCGCTAAATATATCTAATATTTCATTTGATTTAGTATCAAAAAATACTCTTAAAATAAATGAATTAGGTCTTCTTCTATTCATTTGATCTAATAACATAAGAGATTTTGAAATAGCACTCTTAGCATTTTTAATGTCTGTAGACATAAAGTCTAAACCCTTGAAGTGATAATCATACAACACTCTTCTATGCTCCTTATATGTTGGCGAAAGAATATTATCAATTAGATAGTATCTTGATTGAAGCCCATCGTTCGGCGCCCATCCTTTATAACCATTTTGTTGAGAAAAATCTAAAATCTTTCTAGCTTGTTCATAAAAAACACTTCCACTATTAAGTTCAAATGTGTCTGCATCAATTCCAAGAACCATATATACATGAAAAGCCAACACAGACACAAGGTTTGATTCAAATACATTAGAATTGAATGTTATGTTTTGAAATTCTTGATATCTAAAAGTAAAATTCTTGTCATTAAAATTATATACAGGAGAATTATATGAAGAATTATAAATAGGTCTAGAAGATTGTACTTGAAGAGTTGCTTGAAAAATATCATTATCATAACTGGAAATATTAATAAAAAAATTACAATCTATTCTTTCATTATTTCTAATTTTTCTATTTGACCATTTAGAATTATTTAAAAATTCTGTTAATTGGTTTTGAAGAGAATTAAAGATTTGAAGATTTTCATTTCCAGTCTGTCTAGCATCAACTGTAACTATACAATTCAGCTCTTGAGAAAATAAAGTCGAGTGTATAAAAAAAGTAATAATTAAAATTAATCTAGGCATTTATTTCACTTATTATATGATTAAAAATATCTCCAGCTACTTCAACTTTATCTTTTAAATCAAAAGTAGTTTTCTCTTGTTTTTTATTAATAATAGTAACCTTATTAGTTTCTGTCCCAAAGCCAGCACCTTTATCATTTAGAGAATTTAGCACAATCAAATCAAGGTTTTTCTCTTTTAATTTCTTTATAGAATTTTCAATTTCATTTTCATTTTCTAAAGCAAAACCAACTAAAAATTGGTTTTTTTTGAGTTTTCCTAATTCTAATAAAATATCCTTTGTATTTTCTAACTCAATTTTAGGCTTAATATTGCCTTTCTTTATTTTTTTATTTGAAAAGTCTTTAGGTTTAAAATCAGAGACTGCGGCTGCCATTATAACTATATCAACATCGTTAAAGCATTTAACTACTTCTTTATGCATTTCCTCAGAAGTAATCACTTTTATTAAATCAATTGAACGATTTGATATTTCCTGATTTGTAGGTCCACTTACTAAAAAAACTTTAGCTCCAAGTCCTGCTGCTTTTTTTGCAATTTCATAACCCATTTTTCCACTAGAATGATTTGAGATATATCTTACTGGATCTATAGCTTCATAGGTGGGGCCAGCAGTTACCAGAATTCTTTTACCTCTTAAGGGTAATGACTTCATAATGTCTGTCTCAATAAAACTTATAATTGAATCTGGTTCAGCAAGTCTTCCTTCACCAAAAAGACCACTTGCTAGTTCACCTGATTCTACAGGAATCAAAATATTGCCATTTTTTTTAAGTTTTGCTATAGAATCTTTAGTTGATTGATGTTTATACATGTCTAAATCCATGGCTGGTGCAAAATAAACCGGGCATTTTGCTGACAAATAGACAGCTATAAGCAAATTGTCACAATTTCCTGAAGCCATTTTTGATAATGTATTTGCAGTTGCTGGACAAACAATTATTAAATCAGCCCAAATTCCTAATTCCACATGATTATTCCATGTGTCATCTTCATCTTCTGAAGTAAAAGTTGAGTAAACTGGGTTTTTAGAAAGGGTTGAAATAGTCAAAGGAGTTATAAACTCCTTAGCATCTGGAGTCATAACAACTTTTACTTCTGCACCATTTTTAATAAATAATCTAACAAGTATTGCTGATTTATAAGCGGCAATACCTCCTGATATACCCAGTAGAATTTTTTTTCCGCTTAGAATTGACATATAATTATTCTTCTATTTCTTCGTTGCTATCCCTATGGTAAATTTTTTCTTCTACCCATTCCTGTATAGCAATTGCGTGAGCCTTAGGAAGTTTTTCATAAAACTTTGAAACTTCAATTTGTTCTTTGTTTTCAAATATTTCTTCTAAACTATCATTATAAGTAGCAAATTCTTCAAGCTTATCAATTAATTCTTTTTTAACATCACCTTTAATTTGCTCAGCTCTTTTAGCAATTATAGAAATTGCTTCGTATATGTTTTCAGTATTTTTCTCAATAATTTCTCTATTATATGTCTCTGTAGTTTGAGCTGCATTAGTTTTTTTTAAATCCATAATTCTCTTTATTATGTTGTTTTTAATTCGTTTAATTCATTTAATTTAATCTCAGCATCCTCGATAAGTTCAGATGATTCATAAGACCTCTTTAAGCTATTATAATGACTAATAGCTTTATTGATTCTATCTTGTTTTTTCCATGTAACACTATTTAAAGCAAGCCTATAAGATGAATCAAATCTATAATACATGGCTTTTTCCCTTAGTCTAGATCCTGGAAAATCTAAGATAAAATTATCAAAAGCTTTTATAGATGCTTGATAATCTGTTAATCTATTATACTGTAGTGCAGTGCTGTATGCCTTCATCTCTAATCTAAAAACTAAGTCAAACACTAATTCATTAGCATCTTTAATATATTCAGATTCAGGATAAGTATTTATAAATGTTTGAAGTTTTTCGATTGCAATAACTGTCTCCTTTGAATCTTTTGAAAAAATTGGAGCTAAATAATAGTAACTTTTTGCTCCAAGGAATGCTATTTCTTGAACTTTCTCACTATCAGGGTAAGAGTTAATGAATCGCTCACATTGATAATTTGCAGTAAAATAACTTCCTGTTTCATAAAAAGACTTTGCATACATATACATTAATTTCTGAGCTTGAGGTCTTCCTCTGTATTGAGGCACTATTAAAGCAAATAATCTATTAGCTTTTTTATATTTACCTTCCTCATACAGCGATGTACCAAGTTCAAATTTATCTGCTACATTATCAGAATTTAATGCCTTTTGATACTTGCTACAAGAAAGTATTAAGCCAAAAGTTAATATCAATAAAGTTTTTCTCATTCTAAATTAAGTGAAAGCAAAAATATGAATTAAATATTTATTATAAAATTAAAAATATATGAAGAGAATTAATAAATTTTATTTAACCCCTTCAAATACTTTTCCAATTCCTTTCTAAAAACATCAACATACACTGTATCAATATCAATAATAAAATCATTTAAACGTTGATCAAAATTAGAAATTCCTATTTTAAAATTTGCTTTTGATTTTGCTGTCACTAGGTTTAAATATGTATTATCTGATCGGTAATAACTAATAAGAACATCGTACTTAAAATCTATAAATTCATTTAAGGCTATGTTTTTAATATTACCACTCCAACCAAAATCTTCTGTAGTAAAATAATCATCCCAACTATTTAATTGAGTGTCTTTATTAGAAACATATGTGATAAATTTGATTCTAATTTCATTTATACCAAAATCTTTAAGAATTTCTATTAATTTATCATAATCATTAAACTCTTCTAGATTCAAAATGATCCCAACAGATCTAATTTTTTTTTCACTAATTTTCGATCTCTTAGAATTTAATATTTTGTTAATATATTTTTGGTTAGATCTTTTCCTAAATAACTTTAAAAACATATCTTATTAATGGTCTTATACAAATGTAATTAATTAAACATTACGATTGTAACTATGAAAAGAGTAATTCTGATATTATTTTTTATATTTTACTCAACTCAAAGCTGTGAAAACAACTATGTTTTAAAAGGGAATAGAATAGAAGTCAATAAAGCTGTAGAAAGTGATAAAGAAATTGAAGAGTTTATATCGCCATTCAAGAATAAGATTGACATTCAAATGGATAGCATTCTTGCTTACTCACCAGCTGATTACGACAAAAAAAACGGCATATTAAATACTGCTATTGGTAATATGATGGCAGATGTAACCTTAAAACTCTCAAATCCAATTTACAATACTAGAACAGGAAATAACATTGATTTTGTTTTATTAAACCATGGGGGGATAAGAT
>Ga0163179_10002898_pt1 | contig 11786 bp, 21 predicted proteins | sample AtlANTMetagenome_FD_109643 | JGI IMG/M metagenome (GOLD analysis project Ga0163179, IMG submission 109643) | Marine eukaryotic phytoplankton communities from the Atlantic Ocean - Atlantic ANT 2 Metagenome | ecosystem: Environmental > Aquatic > Marine > Oceanic | place: North Atlantic Ocean... | reverse complement strand
TTTTTATTTATCTCTCTAGCTTCATTGACCCAAACACCAGTTAATTCCAAAGATAATAACTTTTTTACATCTTCAGTTTTATCCAAAGCTAAAAATATTACTTCTAACTCTACTGTAGTCTTATCCCCAAGAGCAAAACATACATTATGTGTATATGGTGGCGACCATACAAAACGTCCTAGGCTATCATCAAACCAATCTCTCCAAGTTTTTATAGTTGTTGTTTTGAGTTGTGGATTTGTATTTCTGATAATAACCCAACGACTTTTTCTTACACCTTGATCATTAGGTTGTTGGGCTATAGATCTTCTCATTATCTCCATACAACAGGTAACAGACTTACCACTACCAACAGGTCCTCTTATTCCACGAACAAAAGAACCATCTTTCATAAATGCTTTAGCTACTTGCCCTGGGGGTTTGTAGTCTAGTTTCATAAAAGATTTCTTCTCAATGCACTACCACCAGCACCTGATATCAATGCTCTTCTTGATGCAGTAGATATAGATGGAGTTTTAGGGGCTGGCTCAGTTACATCTTTAGGAGGTGGAGCTATTACCATTTCAGATGGAGCATCATTACCACTACTACCATCATCTGTCTTGGCAGATACAGAATAAGATCCTAACTCTGTTCTTTGTACCTGTGAATCATCTCTTCCTATAGGACTGAATGATGGATCACCTGAGTATGTAGACATACCTAAACTGTTAGTACTAACAACACCTCTATAATCTTTTACAGGATCAAACATTGGACTGCTTGGATCAACACTAGAATCAAATACGGCTCTACCACCAGATCTCAATGCCTTGGCTTGTTGATTTCTACTAATAGAACTTATAGTACCCATAGCAACTGTACCTAATGTTGGAATAGGAACTTTGATCTCAGATGTCTTTGCTTTCTGCTCAAGATCTCTAGCTATTCTTACATTCTGATCAACTTCTCTATATCTACCAGAACCTGAGTTCATTTTATACTCAGGACTTTCTCTGCCTCTAGTACCACCTTGATCAAAAGCTACTTGTCTTGATGCAGCTTCTTGTTGCTCTTTGGCACGATTAGTTGCTTCTGCCATTGCTTTATCTCTAGCCCTTAAGCTATCCATATTGCTTGAGCCTCCAGAACTACTTGAACTACCACCCATATTTATCTCCTTGTTGTTTTGGCTTTATTTATATAAAATTATTTTTTAGGATTTGTCTTTTCACATAGTGTCATGAGTGTGGTTTACCTGTTATAGTGTCAGCGTCTATATTTTCAAGCCGTATGTCTATAGTGCCGTGTATGCCGTGGGGCCCCTCAGTCAACATTGAAGTTTATATTTACAGAAGTATTGCTCTGTCTAGGTGCATCTACTCTCAGACCAGCACGATCCATCAGATCTCTACTTGCTTCCAATCGTACATGAGATGACTTAGCATTCAACAACTCTCTCATGGTTGCCAATGCTTGTGTTGCGTCCCAACCTAAACAACTCATTGCTATCTGTTGTCTATATTCCACAACGTGTTGTTTTGCAATGGTTTTGTAAGCCCATGCTTTGTTCCTACCTAACCTCTTTGCACCTTCTGTTGGGTTGCAACCATCATGCAACATTGCGTGTACTAATTCAGCTTGTGCTTCAGTTACTTGTGTATGATTAGGTAAGAGTACTTGGCTGTTCTTCTGTATGTCTTCCATCGGAACTATTGATCTACTGTATCGTTCTTGTTGTTCGTTATTTGCTTTCATGGGACAGCTCTTTTAGTTTCTCTACGAGAGTATAACCATACTACTTGTATGCCTGTCAATTCACATTTGTAAGCCGTTGATATTACTAATGAATATGAGGTGGCATCGAGCCACACACATTCATATTGATTATCATCAATCCCTTTCATCACATTCCCTGACAGGGGTCTAAGAACTATTTTAGGTCTAGACAGACCCTTTATGCCTTTTGGAGCAGCCGTTTCCTTTTATGTCTGGAAATATCATTCCATTTCGTTCATCATACTTCGTAGGATTCTCTTCATTACATAACATTTCGCAGTCAGTAAAAGGGACGTGATACCCAAAAGGAGATACAAGCCTGTCTGCCGTGAAGTACGTCAGGTCAGGTTCGATTCCATCATAAGTGCTAATCGCACCGTTATGATTCCACTCATAGTCACGTACTGTGATTAGGTAACACGATATTGCAGGGGGTAGCCCCCCATGCTTCAATCGTATAACTTTGCGAAGTACAAAGTTATCTGTTCGTAAGAATTTTGTTTGTCGTGAAGTACGACAAGTCAAAACCGTGTACCACTTTCTAAGAACAGTACTAACTACTACTACGAAAATTATATGATAACTTCCAGTTGGGCCTATCTCCCGAGAACCTGTAAATCACCCTCCAATAAATTGGAGTCCTAAAGGCTACGTTCCCAGAAAATAGCTCCTCCCAAGTGGTCGTCGACAAAGACGATTTTCTTCCACTTCGGTAATTGACAGAACCTTTCCGATAAGCCGTGTCCATCGTAATCCTACAATTCCGTAGGAGGAGTTAGTTGAAAGGAATGTTACAATGAAACAGCTCAATCTATTTAATAAAAGCCAACCAAGTGATCTAGAGGTTTTAGATGACATGGTATCATATCAGAATACTTCAACAGTTGATCTACTTGATACACCTGATTTCAGGTTGCCATTCAGGTCAGATCCTATGCCATCTAGCCAATTAGATTGGGATATACAACAAGCTATTGAAGCTGGTGATGAGCAAAGAGTTCATGAATTACTGACAATCAAGTATGACATGGGCAACTAAGAAAGCCAATATAACAGGGGGTATAATTATATATCCCCTTAATTACCATGAAAGGAACATTACAATGGTACAATACATTTCAATATCAAAAGAGAAATCAGATCAGATGCGTAAGAGATTGAATATGCCACATCTTACACAGGCTAACATTGCACTTGCAGAATGGCAGGTTGAGAATCGTACACCTGATCAGAACAAAGCAAAGGCAGAGCTTGATGCTATGACAACAGAGCAACTTGACAATGTTGCCAAGGCATTCAAACCCAAGTCATCATACGATGAAGAATGGGAACGTGAGTTTGTCAGACGTGCATTGGCACTTGCTGAGATGTTTGAAGATGGTGATGAGGTCATTGTCAAAGCCAAGCTACAAGATCAGCTACCTCGTATGTTTGAGAAGATGAGAGATTCAGTTCTTGAACAAGCAGAGAAGCTGCAACGTCAACGTCAGGTCTTGGTTCGTCAAGATGTTGGCATTGAGATCACAGGCAACAAGCTAGAGGATCATGATGCCAAGCTAGATCAAATGCGTAAGCAGTATGCATCTATCAATCATGCATTCAAGACATTGCTGAACAACTTCAGACCTATCATTCAAGGTCAGACTGGTATCAGCTTCGGCAAGTACACTCAGCTTCATGAGTTTGCCAAGGTCAAGCGTATGCAAAAACGTAATGAGAAGATGACACTTGATACTCTTGTCAACAGTCGTGAAGTATATGATGACTTACAATCAGACCGATCTAAGGTCTATCCTATCTCATCTAAGCATGATGAGCTTATGCTGGATATCAGCAATCAAGAGGGCATATTGGAGATGCCAGAAGATCTTGAGTAACTAATCCCCCTGGGTGTGAGGTCAATCCTGTAATTGGTAGATACCTCCCTTACACCCAACTATTAATTGGAGCATATTATGAAACTATTTTTTATAAACTTATCAATCTTGGCTTTCTTTCCTATAGCCTTCTTTTTACTTTTATTCGTTACAGTCTTGTCTGGAGTCGGAGGTGTTATGCATATAATACAGTATGATCTTATTCCACTCTTCAAGAGAATATACAAAAAGCCTAGTAAAGATTATTTAGAGGGATCGACCCTCTAAAATCTTTCAAAGACGTTCCCTCTTTGATCTCCCTAAGTCAGAGCATAGAGGGAACAACAAAGCTAATCCCAACCATTTTTCACCTTTTATCGCCTCAGAAAGCCAAAGTGAATTTAAATAAAAAAGGAGGTTCAAATGTTATTCTATTTGATAGCTGGTGTCGCATCAGCTGTAGCTATACTCTTTATGTTAGCCAAACTCGATATGAAAAAGGTTTTATGTTTTGATATTGCAGTCGACATTGGAGCCTCAATCGCCTTGATAGTTATGTTTGCTGGTACGTTTGCTGGTATGATGGCAGCTATACTTGGTGGTGCAATTATCTCAATAGTTCTTTTTATACTCAAGAAGACAATAGGGTATGAAAAGCCAATAAGAAAAGGATTCAAGGTTAGATGGGTTAATGTTCCCCCCAAATAATCTTGAAAATGATGTACAGTCTGGTCGACAAGATGGTATGTACAACTTAGAGGTGATGCCCCTAATCCTCTTACTAGTCAAGTCCTTTAGCCTTTGGTGATCGATTTAAACGTATCGTAAAAGCCAAGGGCTATTGGCATTAGAATCTAAATAGGTTCTGATTTAACAATCATCTTAACGTAAAGGAGAAACAGATGAACATTGCTCAAATCATGGTATCAGGTAACATTGGACAACTACCTGAAATAAAAGAAGTAAACGGCACTAAGGTTGCCAACTTCTCTATTGCAGTCAACGAAGGCTACACAAACAATGCTGGTGAGAAAGTAGAAAATACTCATTGGTACAGATGTGAAGCTTGGGACGGCAAGAACGGAAAAGGTCTTGTGTCCAACGTCATTGAAAAGTATGTACAAGCTGGTACTACAGTATTTGTTCAGGGCTTTCCAATCGTTGAAACCTATGAGAAAGAGGGTCAGAAAATGACTGCTTTCAAAATCAAACTAGCTGGTGTGTCTTCTACTTTCAGACTCATCAACTCAAAATCCGTTGACTCATCAGCGCCAAAGGGTGATACTAAATCCCCTAAGGTTTCTGATGCAGTTGAAGATGAGATTCCGTTCTAGGTCCTACTCGGAATACAGACGGGATAAGAAGAGAGGGAGGTTTAATTCTCGCCTCTTTCTCTTCTGATTTATTGGAGAAAATAATGATATCGCCTCAACATTACTCACAATACAAAATAGAACCAGTAGAGTTTATTACTCAAAATCGCCTCAACTACCTACAAGGCAACATTATAAAATATATTGTTAGATATAAACAGAAGAATGGTATTGAGGATTTAGAAAAAGCCAAAACTTATTTACAATATCTAATTAACTATGAACAGGAGGGCTTATGTCTAAAGACTGGCAAGAACAGCAACAAGAAGAACAAGAGTTTGAAGAGTTAGAAGCAAAATTGACTCAGAGAACTGCTGATCTTGTAGATGCTAAAAATCACATTGGTACTCTGCAATGGAAATTGTATGAAAGAGATACCTTACTTATTGAAACACAAACAAAACTTCGGGAGATGCAAAATGCAATTACTAACACAGTCATTGAAAAAACAACTGAACGCAAACTACCATGCAAACGTCAAGGCACAAAACGCAGACAAAGGAGAGATTGACTTTGCTCCAGTCGTAAAACTATTTAGTCCAGTAGGTGCTGCAACTTGGTTGATAACTGAGATGGACGATGAAGGACTTATGTTTGGTCTATGTGATATGGGTCATGGTTTCCCAGAACTGGGATATGTACATCATGATGAACTAGCCAACGTTAAATTACTTGGTGGTGCTTTGGGTATTGAAAGAGATATCAATTGGAAAGCCAAATCAACAATTGGTGAATATGCAAAACAAGCATCACTCAATGGAAGGATCGTAGCCTAATGTGGGAAAAAATCAAAACAATCAAACCATTATCAAGGAAGGCTAACTGGCTAGGTTGGTTCTGCACCGTACATATTTGTTCAACAATATTTGTACTCATTGCTTTATTGGCAATCGGTATCAACCCAACTCTTGTTGTTTCGGTTGTTGCAGCTCCACTATGGCTAGCTATTGCATTCACATCTAAATACATCACAGACAAAATCATGGAGGATAAATAATGATGCATTTTAAACTAAAAATTGATGAGCAAACCTATATCATAAAAGGTAATGCACGTAAGATTCTTGACTTTATTGGTGCATTTTATGACAATGAAATCAAGATAGAAAAGGTAGCTGAAAAGTATATATATCTTAGTGATACAGATGCTAAGAAGCTATCTCAAAAAGCAGTCAAGTCTATCAAAGACTTCTGTGCAGAAAATAAGATCAATGACTTTCAAAGTTATGAAACTCTAGAACCAGCTAAGGTTGGTATGAGCAGTACAGATATCAAGCATATGAAGCCTGTTCAAAGAGATCTTCAAAGTCTTATTCATGGACTGCTTAATCAAAGTGAGCCAACTAAGGCTAAATAATTGGTAGGGGGGTCGAAGGAACGCTACGTAAAAACTTCCCCCCTACTTTAACACTACACGAAAGGAGTGTAATATGCAAATTGCATTAAATCAACTAAAACCAAACCCAGATAACGTCAGGACAGTCAAAGCAAATGGTCTTGATGCTCTTATCGCCTCAATCAAATCTAGAGATTTACTACACAATCTAGTCGTTAAGAAGAATGGTACTGGATATATAGTTATTGATGGTAACAGACGTTTTGAGGCACTCATGAAGATACATGGTAAAAACTCTACAGAGATGATTCCATGTAAGGTTATTGATGACAATGAAACAGAAATTGGTGTCATGGCTAATATGCTTCGTGAAGGTATGCACCCTCTTGATGAATCAGAAGCTATCAACAAAGTGATGGCAGATGGTGAATATTCTTATGATGAACTTGCAATCAACTGGGGTCAGACAACTAAATGGGTCAAACAACGTGTTGCTTTTGCTGATCTATCTAAAAAGGTCAAAGCTGCATTTCGTAACAATGACTTTGGTATTGGCATTGCTCAACTATTTACAAATGTAAATCAAGATACCCAGGATAAATTGTTTGATGAATGCAATGGTTACTTTGATTATGATGACTTGCAAAGAATGATTGGTCAGGTCAGACTTCAAAGATCAGAGGTTATCATTCCTGAGAAACACAAGTTATTCAAATCAATTGACTTTGATGGTGATCTTTTCACAGATGCACAATACGTAGCTGATATGAAACAGTATATGCCTATTGCTGTGCAATTCATTGAAGAGAAGCAAAAGTATTACAAAAAATTATACAGAGAATGTGTAGTCATTGATACTTATCCACAAGAAGTAAAGGGTTTGCTCAAGAACAAAGATCAAGTTTATGAGCATGAGATCAAAAGCCAAGAGATTGATAGGAAAGATGTTGATGTTGTAATCATGGCAGTACCTATCAAGGGTATATTCTATGTGTACAAATACAGAAGCAAGATTGATATGTCCAAGAAAGAACTTGAAGCTATTGAGAATGGTGAGATACCAGAACTTACACTAGCTGATATGTCTAATCCACAACTAGATCTGACTAATGATATGTTTTATCAGTATCTCAGGACTGAGTTATGGCAAGATAATCCAAAGGTTCAGAAATGGGTACAATCTAATGGTATACATTTTACACTTGCTTTGGCTTGTAATGCAATTACACCACAATATCATGATGACAAACACATGAATGATACTGTTGAACACTATACAAATATCAAATACGAAACTAGTGGAGATACATTTGACTACTTTACTAATCTTTGGCAAGAAATGTCTGACTATACTAAGAAACATAAATGCAATAGTCTTATGTTTTTTATCCGTAAAGAACAACATGAACTTGCTGCTATCTTACGTAAGGCAGTTATTGGCTGTATGGATAGGTCACAGACATTCAAGGCAAACAAAGAGATATACAACTTATCTATTGCCAAAAACTGGTTCCAACCAACAGAAGAATGGCTCAACAAATACAAGATAACTCAGCTTCGTTTACTTGCTAACAAGATCAAATGTGATCTACAACCTACTGACGGCAAGAAGCTGGTCATGGAGAAGATCATCAAAGCATTTGAAAATGGTGCAGAGTTTGATCCTATCAAGTTTCTAGAAGAGGTCTAGAGTTTGTGAGGGCAGCCGAAAGGTAACAAGCATTAAACGGCCCATTAAGCTGACATTAAGTTCACTTGGGTTGCTATGCCCTCACACTTCACTTCTAAACTTTTCTATAGACATTCTTAATCCCCAATAGGCAATTAGACTGGCTTCAGCTAAACCATCTTGGCTTTTCTTAGTCCAGTATTGTTGTCCTTGGGGCATTAACTTTGTAGCCATATCTCTTGATTGGTCTTTGTCAGAGGTGCAGTTTAGATCTTTTTTCCAGACTCTAGCCTGTACTTCTGTGTAACTATATCCTAATGCAACAAGCAGTCCAAGATAAGCTCCGTAACCTAAACCAGTTGCGAATGTGCTTACTAATCCTTGGTTAGGCATTGCTTGTTGTTTTTCTATAAATACATGGTCAGGATCATGATCATTCAGTATGGTCATAACTTGCCACAGATCTAAGAATCTTTTGGTTTTGTTCTTTGTTTTCAGGGTATAGGTTGGTACTTTCTCAGCATATAACTTGTAGTTTATATTCTGATAGAATGCTATTCCACCTGATAGCCCAGGGTCAATTCCACATATTATCATTGATCGCCTCCACATTTATTTTACATTTGAGGGCTTCAGCCCAACAATACAAATTAAACGCTGTTGGCTTTCTATTCCCAGTTTCCCACTTAGCAACTAGTCCTGTTGCACAACCTATTTTATGGTCAAGTTCGTTCTGTGAAATCTTCAATTCATATCGACGATGGGTAAACTGTTCAACTAACTCAGCTATCCATTGTTCTTCTTTCGTTGTCATGTACGGAAGTATTACACATGAAAGCCAATATATTCAATTAAAAAATTAGGAGGTACTTATGTCAAATATGTTCAGTCGCAAAGATCTACAATGGTTTGCAAAAGAAATTGCACCAATGATCTATCCACAAGACATGGAAGAGTTTGCTAAAATAGTAAAAGCCAAGTCTAGAAACAGCAGATTTAATATGGAACTTTTCATGGAAGTATGTAAACTTTCTTGGCAAGGGAGAAACAGTCCTCATGCTCAGACAGACTGGCTAAGTATTAAACTTAAACAACAATATCAGGAGGGTAAGAATCATGGCACTAACTCAACAGCAGCTTAATGAGAGAAAAAATTTTATTGGTTCATCAGAAGCTAAGATCATTGCTGGAGGTAACTTCAAAGAATGGGCTAAACTTATATCAGAAAAGAAAGGTGAATCTGAGCCACTTGTATCCAAACAGTTACAATTCATGTTTGATGCTGGTAATCATCTTGAATCTTTTGTTCTTAATGCTTTTGCCAATGCTACTAAACTAAAAACAGATTCTATGGGTCAGGGTCGTACTGTTGACTATGATGGTGTTCCCATTCATTCAACCTATGATGCTATTGCTAGTGATGGTAATCCGATAGAAGCTAAGACACATTGGGGATTCATACCTATGGACGATCTATGTGATCTATATGAAGCACAATGTCAGCATCATATGCATACTAGAGCAGCTGATCATTGCTATTTGGCTGTGTTCTTTGGTGTTCATTGTCGTTTCGAATACAGAAGAGTCAACAGAGATGATGTTTGGCTCACCGAATATCTAGAACAATGCAAGTTGTTTTGGAATTGGTATCAACACAATGAGATGCCTGATGAGTTCAAGGTTCTGCCTCCAGTTGATTGGACAGATCAGATCGTCATCAACATGAAAGACTTGGAATGTTGGGATCGCACAATGCAGTCAGAGATGAATCTTCATGCTCAAGACATCATTGAGTCCAACAAAGCCAACAAGATAGCTGAAACAGCTAAGATATCTATCAAACACTATTTGCCTGACAACTGTCGCAAAATGGTGTTGGATCTGTCAGGCAACCTAGAAGGCGACAAGATTGTTGTTACTAGAAGCAAATCCAATACTGTAACACTTAAACATCAACCAAAGAAGGGAAGTAAAGATGGCAACTAAAAACTCAGCTAAATCGGTATGGGAAGTTCTATCAAAGATCGACGTATCAGGATACATTGAGAAGAAGAATGGACTCAACTATGTATCATGGACTCATGCATGGTCAGCAGTTAAACAAGCGTTTCCAACTGCAACATTCATGAAGCATACATTTGTGGACAATCAACACAATGTTCTACCATTCATGCGTGACTACAAAGGCAATACTTTTGTCAAAGTTTCTGTGAAGATCGACTCTGTACAAATTGAAGAGATCTATCCAGTCATGGACAACAAGATGACTGCTATCAACATCGAGAAGACAACACGATTCAACAAAGACAAGATTGGTCGTGTACCTGATGCAACAGAAATCAACAATGCCTTCCAACGTGCATTGACTAAATGTCTTGCTTATCATGGTCTTGGTATCAATGTGTATGCTGGTGAAGATCTACCTATGGGTGATATGATCGACAAAAATGTTGACAAAGATGAACAGGCTGTGCAAGCATTTGAAATTGCTTTGCAAGGTGTCAAAACCAAGAAAGGTCTTAATGAAGTGTGGTCAAGTAACTCAGCTAAATACAACACACTAGGCAGTCAAGCTCAGGACAGAGTTCAGGAACTGTTCAAATCAACTCGTACAAAACTAAAAATTGCTAGCTAATGCAGTTTATTCTGAGGCAATACTATGGAATATGAAACTCCAGCAAGTATTGCCTTGGAAATTAGAAAAATTTTAGAATCAATTAGAAAACATGATCATGTAAATTATCCAATACAACACTTTGATTATAGTTTTGACATCTCTGGTATACCAACAATTGTAACTTTATCATTACAGGTACATACTCCTAATCTTATTGAGATTGCAACAGAGCCTGATAAACTTAACAATAACAATGTGTTACAACTAAAAGATTATAAGAGGGATTAAGTATGCGAGAATATACAAGCACAGTTTCCATAATATTTGGTGGCAATAATATAGATGCAAAAAACGAAGAAGAATACAGACTCAAGTTAAAAGACCACTTTTTAGGTACTTTTGGCATCTTAATAAGTGATGATGAAATATCAGATATACAAACAATTAGAAATCTTAATTTTAAAAGGAAACAATAGTATGCAAAACTATGAAATATGTACTGATTGTGGCTGCAACCTACGACGTGTCAGGAATCTAAGAGTAAGACCTACTAAGTGTCATGATTGCAGAAACCACTCAAGAAATTATGAGATAAAAAGAATATTCGAGGAGTGTGCTAAGAACTCACAACCTGAAGAAGGAATGTTTGAAGATATAAAACATGATCCTGAAGAGGGTATAATGCATAAAAGTAAGCCATCAACACAGATAGGTGTTAAAAGCAGCTTAGGTAGCCTCTAACATTTCTAATGCAGATACTCTAGTTTCATAACAACGTTTATCCCAGCCTCTGCCAAATGTTTCATAGTTCTTTAGAGTCCTATAGAAAGCTGATCGTTGTGCAGTAAACACTTCTACCACACCTTTTATACTTGTAGGATAATTCTTAATCGCTTGTAACGTTCCTGATCCTATGATTCCATCTATAGGTGTGGATAGAAACCCTTGTAATGTTTTTGCTGATCTAGATACACCAGCATTAACTGCAAAATCAAAGACGGCCCAATCTAATCCACTTGGTAAATCATCGCCTCTTACTTTATCCCAGTATTTTCTTCTATATATTTCAGCAACTTCTCCAAGTTTTATGTCTTTTACTTCTTGTTTAGTACATGGTCTGCCTAAATATACTTCATAGACTTTCTTAGTAATGCCATAATTAGTAGCACCCCCAGGGT
>Ga0163179_10002897_pt1 | contig 11786 bp, 12 predicted proteins | sample AtlANTMetagenome_FD_109643 | JGI IMG/M metagenome (GOLD analysis project Ga0163179, IMG submission 109643) | Marine eukaryotic phytoplankton communities from the Atlantic Ocean - Atlantic ANT 2 Metagenome | ecosystem: Environmental > Aquatic > Marine > Oceanic | place: North Atlantic Ocean... | reverse complement strand
TGTAATGATTGAACTCGTAATCTGGTTAATCTTTGGTTCATTGCTCGTTCAAAAATTCAAACTTGACACCTCAAATGGTCCGACCGCAGAAAGTGCTTGAAGAAGCGAAAGACCCTTGTCCCCGGTTCCTACCGCGACGTCATGGTACGCATCACGAAGGTCCACACTGGTGGAGGCGATCGTGGTGAAACTTCGTTGGCTTCAGGTGAGCGAGTCTCAAAGGCAAATTTGCGTGTTTCATTTTATGGTACAATCGATGAACTAAATTCAGTGATTGGAATGGTATTGGCTGAATTCAATCGATTGGAGGATCATCACAAGGATGGTGGAGCGAGGGCGACCGTGCGAACGGTTCGCAGCACTGCGATGTCAAAGTTGGGACTGATTCAGCAAGAGTTGTTTGATATTGGCGGAGAGTGTTCCTTCATGCCCGGACAGGTACCCGAAATGATGACGGTGATATCTCAGGAACAAGCAGATCGCCTCTGCGATGAAATGGATGTGTGGACTGATCAATTGGAACCGTTGAGTTCATTCATCTTGCCAGCAGGTTCACCGTTGGTTTCTACGATTCACTTGGCAAGAACAATTGCGAGAAGGGCGGAACGAAACGCTGTCCAAATTCGAGATGGTGAAGGTCTGGATGCGATTAGAGATGTTGTAATCGCCTATCTCAACCGCCTATCGGATTGGTTTTTTGTCTTGGCCAGATGGGTAGGGATGATTCTCGGTGAATCTGAAACCCTTTGGGTCCCTTTGGGAAAGAGAATGCAGGATTAAATTTCCCTGCCAAGTGCTCGCAACTGCGCCCTAGCACCACGTAGTACCTCTTTGCTCTGATCAAAATCCAATTGGTTTTCTGCATCATCCCATTCAAGCCACATGAAATTTCGATGCTCGTGGCTTAGGGTAATATCATACTGATCTGTTTCTCCGATAAACCAGAATACCTCTTTCTCCACTGTGCGGCCTTTGCGGGTAAATGTGTATGAGGTTCGCATTCGCCAATTGTCCAGCATTTGAACTTCGCTGATTCCAGTTTCTTCTTCTAATTCGCGAAGTGCAGTACGCTGATAGACACCATCTTCAGGCTCGTAGTGACCCTTTGGGAAACCCCAATGTCCTTGGGGATATTGTAAGAGTAAAACACTGCCAAAATTGACCAGTACCACGCCGCATGACGTCTCCATACCTTTGGAATGGATGAGAGATACTAATTCGTTTCTAATGGACAGCATCCGATGTCGCCAATGCTAAGAGCGAGGTCTGTTGACCTGAAATCTCGGAGGGTTTGCATGGTTGCCGTAGAAGGAATCCAAATTCATCGAATCGCCGCCGATGGGGACTTAGACGGTTTGTTATCAGCAGCGATTTTGAAGCGGTTTTGGAACGATGTCGAGGTTCGGTTCAGTCACCCTGCAGAGATCCGTCGCGGAGATTTGAACGACTTTATTGACTTACAGACTGCTGTTGTCGACTTGCCCTTCCATCCCGATTGTGGTTTGCATATTGACCATCACTTGACAAACAAACCTACAGAATCGCAATTGGCTGAAGCTGAGGAAAGGGGTTGTAAAATCATCTGGGAGCCGGCACTAAGTGCTGCCAGAGTTTGTTTTGATACGTTCAAACAAATCGTCGATCTCTCCGATATTGAACCATGGATGGAAATGGTTGACAAATTGGATGGTGGAAAAATCACTAGAGAGGAATTTCTCTCGAATCATCCAATCGTTTGGATCGGTCGGGTCATGGATGCGTCGGATCTCGAGTTGTGTTCTGTTCTATTGAATGAAATTTCAGGCGGAGCGTCGCCCGAAGAAGTGCTGAAGATTGATTCAGTGTTTGAAAAGGTCTGTGTAGCGAAGGCCGAATTTGTTCAATTGCAAGCGATGGTCGATACTTGTTCAGAAGTGATTGATCGTATGGCAATAGTTAGACTCGATGGAAAGGGGGTACGAACCAATGGTTACCTCATTACCGCGCATTTTGGGGAACAATGTGATGCATGTATCATTATTCATGGAGAAAACAAACCTCTAGATCATCAATGGCCACTATCTGCTTCATTTTACACGAACTCGTTCTTGCATAAGAATGGGGGGTTGTTTGATTTGACTGCCCTTGCTACAGCGTTTGATGTGGATGGAGGAGGTCATGCGAATGCATGTGGTTGCCGAATACAACCGCTTTCGGAAACTGGGAATCTTGAAATTCGTGAGGTCAAACTTGGTGATGTTGAACGAAATCTTGAGGCTTGGATGCACGCGTGGAGTGCCCGCTAAATGAGCATCTGAAGTAACCATAGGAAGCCCAAGAAGGCGTGGATTACAATCAGGAGCATGATGGCATCCGAAGCCCGCCCATGATGATTTTTCTCAACAGACCAAGGTTCTCCCTTTTCTCTCAGTTGCTTGATTTTCCGTCCTTTTTGCCATAGGTAGGTCAGTAAAATTAGGCCGAGAATTCCACCACCCGCGTGAAGTCCGCCTGCACCGGTTGGCAACAGAGCATGGGGCAACTCAACATCCTCTGTCCGCATACGATAAGTTGCATTCGCGATGAAACCACCAATCACCAAGAGCCAAGCAAGAACGTAAATTCGCTGCCCGTCTTTCTCATGTGAATGTACGGCTTTCTTTCGATCATCGCCTTTCAATAGGCTGCTTCTTTGCCGCCATCGATGTTGACGAACCATCCATCCGATCACAAAGAGCGCTGCGATTGGATGCAGGAGGATAATGACCAAGTCGATCGGGTCCACACCCCTCGGAGGAGAGGGTCATTCTTCAGCGATGCGTTCATAATCGTCCGATGTTCGCTGGAACCCGCCGTAGGCGGGGGGCGAGAGAATGGCGGACAATGAAAACCACTTACTTGAATGTCTTCAAGTCGCCATTAAAGCTGGGGATACTCCAGAAAAACGGCGTAGGAAGGCCATGGAAACAGCAGCATGGAAATTGCTCAATAAGCCATGGAAAGGTTTGCTCCTCGTGGCCTTGGATAAAGAAGAGGTCAAAGCCGATAGTGGCAACAATCGCACCGCCAGTCGCCGAATGAGAAACCGGGGGAGGCGGGGGCGGAATTCCAGTACAGAGGACTGGGTTGAAAGTGTCGAAAGTTTACTTTTATCAGACGAATCACCTGGATATCGCTTGTCTGCCATGCTTGTCCAGAGGGCGCGACTTGGAACCAAATGGGAGGCTGCTTGGGATACGAAATTAGAGGCTTTGCGGGATACCTGCTTGGAAGGGGTTCATCCAGTTTGGCTGAAAATTTCCAAGGAGACACCTCTCCTCGCAGAGATGTCAATGTACCCCAAGAAAGCAGTAGAAAAGACCTCGCCCGTGTCCGATGATGGATGGGTGGATTCTGCAGCCATCGACCCTGAAGATCGAAAGATGTTGGGGCAATGGCTAGAACAACCGTTTCCATTCCAACACTCTGCAGAAATTGAACTGAATATTCAAAATATCTCTCGGGGTTTCAAATCGAAGGGGAAGTTGCCAACACTATCAGAATCATTGGATTTGCTTAGTGGTGACGCCATACTGATTCGGGCACTCTGTCGAGTGGGAGTTGGTGATGAGGGGGCTGTGGAAGATCTGTCAGAGTTATCTAAATCTCAAGGCGTTGTTGCCAACATTGCCAACCGCCACCTCTCTTTATTCAATCTCCGTCGTGGAGAATTCGGTGCCTGGAGGTCTTGCTATGATGCAGGGGGTGAGGACGTGCTCTCGGAAGCGATGCGGAAGCAGGCTTGGATGGAGATTCCCGTTGAGGTCGAATTGACTTCTGAAGAATTGACGAATGGGTTGGTGATGATTGATGATAGTGAATCACAACGTGAGTTATCATGGGCGCTCCTCGCCGCCCAAGTTAGGGAAGAAAAAATCGATGAGGCTTTCGAATTGATTTCCACACTGAATATCGCTCAACCTAATCGAATGGCCCTCATTATACAACTGATGCTGAGTAGTTCATCTGGTGATAAATCGGCTGAACTCATGCACAGAGTGGAGGTGGATATTGAGAAATTCAGTGATGAGGACATTCTACTGATTCTGAAAACTGAAACTGTACCGATTCAACTGCGAGCCCTAGCTGGAAGCCAAGTTGAATCTCGAGAGAGTTTTGCTGATGCTGCCCTGGAATCCCTCCTGCTAGATGTGTTCACTCAGGCAGGAGATGCCGTTCGAATCGGTTCGGTCTTGATGAAATTAAATCAAGGCGTAACAACTCATCCACATCGAACCATTCTGGTATACCATCTCCTCCCTGGCGATGCCAGTCCAGAGCTCAGCGCATGGGTTGAAGATGCCAAACCAAAGGCGATTGAAGTCTTGACAAAGGAGTCGAGTGGTGCCTTGTCTGAAACTGCAATCGGGTTGATCAAACTCTTGGAAGGGGCTCCTGCCGACTTGGATGCAATCCAGCGGAGAGTGGCAGCCAACAGAGAAGCAATTCGGGCCTTCAACCAATGTCGCCAAGCCTTGCTGAAAGGAGGCGATGGTTTGGTCCCTGCAGACAGATTGGACAAATTAGAAACTTCAATCGGAAAATCATCTCTTAGCGGAGTTGAGTTGCGATTGTTCCACGCAGTACTAGATCGCCTGCGATTGAATCGGGCCATCCGGTTATTGGAGGACCACCGAACAGATCATACAAACATGGCCATTGATATATTGGAAAAAATGGTTGGAAAATCTCCACGGAATCGAGTTGTTGAAGATATACGGCAGTTGGTAATGGAGCACGACAGTATCGCAATCCCAGCATTTGCTGACTGGCATCGTTCAAATGCAGGTTCGTCGTCTTGGTATCAGATTATCACCGCATCCATCGAAGAGAAAGATGGGAGTTATCTCAATGCTGCCCGTTCTTTGTATAAGGCCAGCCTTGATATTGAATTCAGCTTCGAAAACCGTGTTCGATTGGCGCGAAGGGCGCTTATCGCTTACGCGCATGCCGGCAAGTTTTCAGATGCCGTACAGATGCTGGAATCGCAACAGGCTCTGACTTCCGCGATGACAGGATTGTTCCAGTTGTATCTACGTGTTTGTGATGATGCGGTGCGCCAACAACCGGAAGCAGCAAGAAGGAAGATTCTCGATTGGATTGTCAAAACTGAAACCTTCACGGTCGAGGGCGAAGATGGTGAAATGATTGAGAAGCAACGTAAGACCTATCCTTCGGATGAATTGGATATTCTGTTCACATATCCTAATTCTCGAGGGTTGCCCAAGGAACCTTGGCAGGGTCGCATCCGTGCTGCAATCACCCATGGGGCTCGGGATAATCGTCGAAGTCAACGAAGTAAGTTGGAATCTCGATTTAGGGATCTGCTTCGAGACGTTCCCAGCGTACAGGAAGTTGAGAGCTTAGCTGGAGAAGCCTCGTCACTAAACCCGACCCAGGGGCTGATGATGTTTGAGCGGGCTATGGACTCGGGGGCATTTTCAAACAGCGAGATGAAAGCCCTACTTCGTATTCAGAATGGTATCTTCCGTCTAAATGAGAGCAAATTATCAATTCGCATACGTAGAAATTTACGTCACTTGACGTTGAAACCTTTGATTTTGATCGATACGAATTTGCTTATTGATGCTGCCAAGGAGCGGATTGGATGGTTGCTAAATGAAGAAGGTGGAATTGAAATCAATGCCCATGGTTCATTCCACAGAACCGTTCGCTACAAGGCTGAGGCTGGTATGGTTGAGTTGACGATTCCAAAGGCATCCGAATTTGAGTTCAAAAATATGATGAGCAACCTTGAGAGAGTTCGCTCCCTATTCGGAGATGTTTGGATTGATGATACTCAGTGGGATGAACGCATCACTGAAAATGCAGTAAAAGCGGTGTGCGCAGAGGTTCTGAAGGATTACTCAACTTGGTCCCCGGGGGCCGATGATTTCGATGATGTCGATTCGTTTGAACAGCGAACCATCGATTTCATGCTAGTGCATCGAGAGACCTATTCAGCGGTAGTCGATGGAAAAATCGCTAACAGTGCCCAATCATTGAAAAATCGAACGAAAATCGATGGTGAGGCGATTTATCCTGAACGGGGAGATCGTGATATCATGAGGGAGGCTGCAATGTTGGCTGAATCTACTCACAAGGGTATTGGTGCAGTTTTGGTCGCCTCTAGAGATGCCGATTTCTGGATTGTTCGAAGATCATTGGAAGAGGAATTTGGGTTCGGTGTTGTCCGTACCGCTAGAGAACTGAGTCAGTGGGCTTAATCAGCATTCCACGAAGCTAGATACCGATCTATACTCGGTGATTCTTCGTATGAAAAGTGCTGGAACGAAGTTGGATTGAGTGATGAAAATCGACTCTCGAGCCAAGTTCTTGACAATGGCCATGGAGGAGGTGTTTCATTCGGAGTTTGGAAACCCGCCAATCTCCCGATGCACAATAGTGAGCCACCGGAATTCAACAGACGTGGTATTTGTGCCGCCGCTGGATCTCGAACCTCTTCGGGAATCGCCTGCAAGATGTGGATCTCCACAACCAAATCAAATGCGTTCAACCAAGCCCTAGGTGGGTTCAGCAAATCGGCGACGATATAATCCACATCCGTTGATGGGAAGCGCTCTTTGCACCATTGTATTGAGGATTCTGAAATGTCGAAAGCGGTTACTTCGAAACCGACCGCAGACAGCCATTCTGCATCATCACCCAAGCCACAGCCGATGACTAAGGCCTTACCGTGCACATCCGGTTGATTGGCAATCCATTCAACCATCTTCGGATGGGGTTCCATACGTGCCCAAGGGATTTGGTTAGAGTTACGATTTGCTCCTGCATACAATTCCTCAAACCAACGAAGGGGTTCGCCTTCAGCTTCGGCTGCTTCAGATAGTTTCGTAAGTCGTTCACGAAACTCGTCAGGCAATGGGTTGCCAAACATGTCGTCCATTGAATCTGCTAATACAATCGGGTCAAAGAGGTTAGCCTAACGTCGGTTTCGACGTCGACCCTGGCCTCGATTTTTTCGAGATTGACCTCCACGATTTTGTCTTCTACCGCCACTCCGGCCACCTCTTTGCTGTTTTTTTGGGGCTTTCTCGCCCTTCCTTGATTTTGCCTTCTCTGAATGGTATGGGTGATCCTCATCTACTGGAATTTCTTGACGGATTGTCTTCTCAATTCCTCGAAGATATTCACCTTCATTCTCGTCGCAAAAAGCGATGGCGATGCCGCCCTGGCCTGCACGACCAGTGCGTCCAATACGATGCACATAGACTTCTGATTCGTTAGGAAGATCAAGGTTGATGACGTGGCTGATATCTGATACATCAATTCCACGACTTGCAACGTCGGTAGCGACCAAGACTTGCAAAGATCCCTCGCGGAACCTTCCAAGCGCTTTTTCACGAGCCCCTTGGCTCTTGTTGCCATGGATTGCAAGAGCTTCAATCTCGTCTTGGGCGAGTTGTTTGACAATACGATTACACCCATGCTTGGTCCGACTAAATACGAGGACTTTCTCAGGGTTTTCGTCTCGAATCAAATGTGTCAATAAATCTCGCTTGTCCTTCTTCATGACGAACATTAGAGATTGTTCAATCGCCTCAACGGTTGATGACTCTGGTGAAACTTCTACTCTAACCGGTTCGTAGAGCATATCTCTTGATAATTCCACAATTGAAGATGGCATTGTTGCTGAAAATAGGAGGCTCTGACGGTCTTCAGGAATTAGTGCAAGAATCTTACGAATATCTCGGATAAAACCCATGTCGAGCATTCGATCTGCTTCATCAAGAACAAGGAATTGGACGTAAGACAGGTTGACGTGACCTTGTCCAATCAAATCTAGTAGGCGCCCGGGAGTTGCGATCAAAATATCGACGCCTTGGCGAAGTGATTTCACCTGTGGCCGTTGAGAGACGCCACCAAACATCACCATTGAGCGAATGTTGAGATGACGGGCGTATTCTTCGATATTATCGCGAATCTGTGATGCAAGTTCGCGGGTTGGACAGAGCATCAAAACTCTGATCTGAGGCTTTCCGGACCATGGGTCTTCAGCCATGGCATCCAAAATTGGTAATGAAAAAGCCGCAGTCTTACCTGTTCCAGTTTGGGCACACCCAAGCATATCATTGCCTTCGATTAGGAGGGGGATTGCTTGTTCCTGAATTGGTGTTGGAGTGACATAACCAATCTCATCAAGGGCTTTCAGCAACGGCTGACAAAGGTTGAGTGATTCAAAATCCACATTACCACTCACATATGAGCGATAATCGCTTGGCCAAACTCAGAGCATTTGAGAAGTGTTGCATCATCCATCAATCGCTCAAAGTCGTAGGTCACTGTCTTTGCACTAATCGCGCCTTCCATTCCCTTGACGATGAGGTCTGCAGCTTCGCCCCAGCCCATGTGTCGTAGCATCATCTCGGCACTGAGAATCAAGCTGCCTGGATTCACTTTGTCCTGCCCGGTATATTTCGGTGCTGTACCGTGTGTTGCTTCAAAGATGGAGATGCCAGTATCATAGTTGATATTGGCACCGGGTGCGATTCCAATACCACCAACTTGAGCAGCCAGTGCATCGGAAATGTAGTCTCCATTGAGATTCATCGTTGTCAGGACCCCATACTCACGCGGGCGCGTGAGAACCTGCTGAAGCATGGCATCCGCGATGACATCCTTGATTGTAATCGTGTTTCCAGTATTTGGATTTGTGAGGGTGCACCATGGTCCACCATCGAGTAATTCTGCTCCGAATTCATCCTGAGCCAGTTGGTAGCCCCAGTCTCGAAATCCACCCTCTGTGAACTTCATGATGTTGCCTTTGTGAACCAAGGTGACACTGTCTTTATCATTGTCAATGGCGTATTGAATGGCAGCACGAACGATGCGCGCTGTACCTTCACTCGAGATCGGTTTGATCCCGATTCCACTGGTGTTGGGGAATCGAATTTTATTCACACCCATTTCATTTTGAAGGAAATTGATTACCTTGGCAACTTCTTCTGAACCTGCTTCCCACTCAATTCCTGCATAGACGTCTTCACTGTTTTCTCGGAAAATAATCATGTCCACTGCACCTGGATCTCGAACAGGACTTGGCGTGCCCGCATACCACCGGACTGGTCGCACACATGCGTACAAGTCCAATTTCTGTCGTAGAGCTACGTTTAGACTTCGAATTCCTCCACCAACGGGTGTGGTCAATGGTCCCTTGATGGAAACCAAACCTGTTCGCATGGCATCCAATGTGGCTTCAGGAAGCCACTCCCCTGTGGCATTGAATGCCTTTTCTCCGGCCAAAACTTCGTTCCAGTGAATCTGTTTTTCTCCGCCATATGCTTTGGCGACACTGGCATCAACAACGTCAATCATGACGGGTGAAATATCGATTCCAATTCCATCGCCTTCGATGTAGTGGACGATGGGGTCGTTAGGGACGTTGAGGTTGCCTCCTTCCATGGTAATTGAGCTGCCTGTCATGCTATCACGCTCGCCGAGATGGAGGCCCTTGATGATGCTAACCCTCATTCACTCCTCATGTGTGCGCGTGTATATGAGGGGAATTGTTCGTTGGACGGGGGATGAAGATTTGATTGGAGAAAACGAGCATGGGGCCTCTATTCCGATGCATACCAGCGATACTCCCAATCCGGTTCAACTGGTGTTACTAGCACATGGTGGGTGTACACTACTCGATGTCATCACGGGTCTCAAGCATCGGATGGAAAATGTACGCGACATGTGGATTGAGTTGGATGCGGATCGTCGCGAGGATCCACCCCGGATTTTTACTGCAATTCGAATGACGTATGTCATCGAAGGTGATGTACCTCAACAACTGGTCGAGCGGATTATCGAAAAGAGTCATGAGAAGAATTGCTCTGTGGGGGCCATGGTTACCGGTGCTGGTGCGAGCCTAGATTGGGAACTAGAGATTCGCTCTTAGAGACCCACCAGTTGCCTCATAACCTGGTTGGATTCGACATCAAATCCCTTCTCTGAGATGTTCAATTCTGCTGAGGGTTCAACGGCTGTTCGGAACAGATAATCCCAGCAAGAGAGGATGTTACCAAAGTTACGATCGATGGCAATCTCGGCCATGGAATGGTGGACTCGGTGGAATGGGGGTGTGATGAACAAATAGTTCAGCGGCCCCAATGAAATATTGAGATTGGAATGCACCCAGAAATTAACCATCCCTAAACCGACTGCAATCGCTGCAACCGCTGAGGCTGGGATGGCAAACATACACATTGCCACCAAATACGGCAGGCGGATGATGAGAGAATTCATTGCTGATGTCCGCAGTCCAGAGAACCAATAAATCTCCTGAATTGAATGATGGAATACATGGGTACGCCAGAGTGGAGGTGTATGCATTAGTCTGTGTGCAATGTAATATCCGAGGTCACCAATTACCAATGCCAATGTAATCCTTAGCCACAATGGTTGAGATACAATCGAATCAAACAGTTGGACATTGTTTGTCAGCCATATTCTGACAAATCCATCAAGTAACCAAACTGTCAATCCTGCGACCATCACTGCAGAAAGGACGACGACAACAATATCGAATTTCAGATGCTTGGTTCGATTGATTTCCTCTAATGGACGCTTGTTTTCTAGAACGTGAAACAAACCACCTGTTGCCAAAACCAGTGAGCCAGAAACCAACAATGACATTGCCATTGTAATCAACTCGACCAATTTGGCCTTAAGCAATCCCCCGACCGGGGGGGATCTACACTACTCGAATAGATTCAGAGTGTGTGCAACCGGAGCTAGTGCCAGAGGAACCGCTTTGAGAGCTGGTGCCGCACCACCCACCATCCACGCCCCTTCCGCAAAGGGGCGATCTAAACCAAGATGTGTCATCCAGTCGTAAGCGACAATGTATCCACAAGGGTGTAACCCTGCCCGTAGAGCGGTCGCACCAAGTCGTCGAGCGAGGCCACTGGAGATATCAGGATGAACGTTCTTCAAGGCTCGAACTGCATCGATCCACTTTACGAGTGATTCTGCACTCTCGCCCTTCGGAGCAGTTCCGGCAACCAAAGCATCCTCATATTTTGATTCAATTCTTGCACGCTCGATATCAGAAAGGCCCAATGCGGTTTGTAGTGCATCAAGTTGCGCGAATTCAGTCGCTGTCAAGATGTTGTCAGACCACGCTAGAGCAAGTGCGTGAAAGAACGGGTCCGGACCAAGTGCCTGCATTCAAATCACCCAAGCATATCCCTGACGATTGCCAGATGCTCTTCAAAAGATATTCCCAGATCTTGTCGCTTTCTAGCCAACAAATTGACTTCGCCGGGGTCAAGAACCCCATCGACCCACACCGTTTCTAGAACCATTCTGTATGCTTCCTTTGCTTCGGGTTGGACGGGAGTTTCAGAGGTTGCCTCTTCGGACTGGGGCGATTCTCGCTCTTCTTCTTGTTCACCTTCCTCATCTTCCATGAATGCTGCAAGAATATCATCTTCTCCTGATGATGTAAGAGCGACTGCTGGGCCCGATACACCTAGGGTAGCAAAAAGATCGTCATCATCATCCTCTTGTTCTGATTCGATGATGGGTTCTGTTGTAGACTCAGTATCGTCGTCTTCATCATCGTCCATGAATGCCGCAAGGCCATCGCTCACAGATGCATTCGATGGATTGGCTTGAACTCCAAGTTCCTCAAAAGGGTCAACTTCACCGTCACTGGATTCTGATTCGTTATCGGGATCTGGTACTGTCATCCAATCACTCCGCAATATAGGGGGGGCGGTTTCCACTCAAATGTATTGCCTGTAATCGCCCCG
>Ga0163179_10002895_pt1 | contig 11800 bp, 11 predicted proteins | sample AtlANTMetagenome_FD_109643 | JGI IMG/M metagenome (GOLD analysis project Ga0163179, IMG submission 109643) | Marine eukaryotic phytoplankton communities from the Atlantic Ocean - Atlantic ANT 2 Metagenome | ecosystem: Environmental > Aquatic > Marine > Oceanic | place: North Atlantic Ocean... | reverse complement strand
TTTCGAAGACACACCTTTTATAAAGTTAGTAAAGTCTAGAGGTATAGGAAAGTATCATGACGGGATAGGGATGTTAATCCATCAAGCAGCTCTGAGTTTTCAAATCTGGAATAATCAAGCACCTAATACCAACATAAGCAAGGCTGAGCTTTTATAGCAATTTTTGTTGCTAATTCTACTTAAAATAAGTTTGGTTTTTGCTATTGTTTGAGGTATCTGATTGGTTTAAAATACGCGCGCTGATCCTTACGCCCACCTAAAAAATAAATATATAAAATTTAATGGCTTATATTAAAAAAGTTTATACAAGGTTCTGCCTTGTAGCCCCTTTCCTTTTTTCTTCGTTAATTTTTGCCGAAGATTCTGACTACAATATGAAAGTCGGCGTAACAGATGTTAGCCAAAGTATCTTTGATCTCCACATGCTCATATTTTGGATATGCGTAGGTATTGGAATAATAGTTTTTTCAATAATGTTTTGGTCTCTGTGGAAGTATAGAAAATCTAAAGGCGCAGTAGCAGCAGATTTTGATGATAACTTTTGGCTGGAAATAGGTTGGACTGTAGCAGCAACCTTAGTTCTTGTCTGGATGGCAGTTCCATCTACTCAAGTAATGGTCGAAGCATATGACGATGCTGAGGGTGAAATAAACATTCTCATAACTGGTCATCAATGGAAATGGCATTATGAATACTTAGAAGACGAAGTTGGCTTTTTTAGCAATCTTTCTACAAGCCAAGAGCAAATAGATGGAGAAGTTCCTAAGGGCGAGTTCTACTTAAGAGAAGTTGATGAGCCTTTAGTCATTCCTACAAACACGAGAGTAAGATTTTTAATTACCGGAAATGATGTCATCCACTCATGGTGGGTACCTGACTTTGCAGTAAAACAAGATGCAATCCCTGGGTTTATTAATACAGCATGGACAAATGTTCCAGAACCAGGAATTTTTAGAGGTGCATGCACAGAACTTTGTGGAATCAAGCATGCATTCATGCCTGTTGTAGTAAGAGCAGTAGAAAGAGAAGAGTTTGATGCATTTATTGCAGAGAAAGTGGCATTAGCTGAAGAAGAAAGGATGCTCACTTCAAAAATTTGGACTACAGAGGAGCTCATGGCAAGAGGTGAGAGCTTTTATGCTACTAACTGCGCTGCCTGTCATCAAGCTAGCGGACAAGGAATACCACCTGTCTTCCCTTCTTTAGTTGGAAGTGAAATTACAATGTTTGATAGCAAAAGACATATAGAAATATTAATGGAAGGAGTTCAAGGGTCAGCCATGGCAGCCTTTGGTGAATCCTATAGCGAAGTAGATATAGCCTCTGTCATAACTTACACAAGACAGGCTTGGTCTAACGGAGAGAACGGAGATGGTGTCATTGTTACTCCACAAGATATCGTTGCATACAAGAACAGAATAGATTTATAAAGGAAATAAATTATGAGTACAGTAGTAGAATCACACGACCACGGACATCACGGTCCGGCAAAAGGCCTTTCTAGATGGCTTTTTACAACAAATCATAAAGATATAGGTACTTTGTATTTATGGTTTAGTTTCATCATGCTCTTTATTGGCGGCGCGATGGCAATGGTAATAAGAGCAGAGCTTTTTCAACCAGGACTTCAGATCGTTCAACCTGAATTCTTTAATCAGATGACCACTAATCATGGTCTGATAATGGTTTTTGGTGTAATCATGCCAGCTTTTGTAGGTCTTGCTAACTGGATGTTGCCTATGCAGATAGGAGCACCGGACATGGCCCTGCCAAGACTAAACAATTTGAGCTTTTGGCTGTTACCAATGGCTTTTGGTATTTTAATTTCCACCTTATTTATGCCTGAGGGTGGGCCTAATTTTGGTTGGACTTTCTATGCACCTCTGTCAACAACTTATGCCCCTTCCACAGTCAATTTCTTCATTTTTTCTGTTCATATCATGGGCGTATCTTCAATCCTAGGTTCTATCAATATCATTACAACAATTTTCAACATGAGAGCTCCAGGAATGACTCTAATGAAGATGCCTCTTTTTGTATGGAGTTGGTTGATAACTGCATACCTACTTATTGCGGTAATGCCTGTTTTGGCAGGAGTTGTAACCATGATGTTGATGGATATTAATTTTGGAACTAGCTTCTTTAATGCGGCAGGCGGAGGAGACCCAGTTTTATTTCAACATGTATTCTGGTTCTTTGGGCATCCCGAGGTTTATATTATGATTTTGCCAGCTTTCGGAATTGTTTCTCATATTATTGAAACTTTCTCTAGAAAGCCCATCTTTGGATACTCTTCAATGGTCTATGCAATGGCATCAATTGCTATCTTATCTTTTGTTGTTTGGGCTCATCATATGTTCACTGTTGGCATGCCGCTCGCAGGTGAGCTATTTTTCATGTACTCAACAATGCTAATTGCCATCCCAACTGGAGTGAAAGTTTTCAACTGGGTAGCAACAATGTTTAGAGGCTCAATTACATTTGAGACTCCAATGTTGTTCTCAATAGCTTTCGTTGCATTATTTACAATCGGAGGGTTTTCAGGATTAATGCTCGCTATAGTACCGGCGGACTTTCAGTATCATGATACTTACTTTGTTGTTGCTCACTTTCACTATGTTCTAGTGCCTGGGGCGCTTTTTGGAATAATAGCAGGAGCTTACTATTGGTTGCCTAAATGGACAGGTAACATGTATGACGAAACTTTAGGAAAATTACATTTCTGGCTAACGTTTATATCTGTAAACGTTACATTCTTCCCAATGCATTTTGTTGGATTAGCTGGAATGCCTAGAAGATATCCTGACTATGCACTTCAGTTTGCTGATTTTAATGCTCTGATAAGTGTAGGTGCTTTTATGTTTGGTTTAACCCAGCTTTTATTCCTCTTTATAGTCATCAAAACAATTAGATCTGGTAAACAAGCAAAACCAGAGGTTTGGGAAGGTGCAGGAGATTTAGGTTTAGAGTGGACGTTAACTTCACCTCCACCTTATCATTCGTTCACAGTTCAACCGCAAGTAAAGTAGTTTGGAAGCAACAAGAACATTAAGAAATTTAATAGCCATCGTGATAGGGATGTTTGCCTTTGGATGGCTGTTGGTACCTATGTATGACGTCTTTTGCGAGATCACTGGTTTAAATGGAAAGGTGACCGGTCCTAGCTCTCTTAGTGAGGAATCATTGGCTATAACAGAGCAAAGAGAACTGTTAGTGCAATTTATGACTCATAATAATGAATCAATGCCATGGTTCTTCGATTCAGAAAAATCTCAAATGAGAGTCATCACAGGAAATCAATACGAAGCAACTTTTGTATTTCATAATACAACTGCTAAAGAGATGGTAGGACAAGTTATACCTAGTGTGTCTCCAGGTAGAGGTGCTGAGTATTTCCATAAAACTGAATGCTTCTGTTTTGAAAGGCAAGTTTTAGCTGCCGGAGAAAGAATCGAGTTACCAGTGCGATTTATAATTGATCCAGCTTTACCAGAAGAAATAGGATCTTTAAGTCTTGGGTACACACTATTTGATATTACAGATAGAGTGCAACCTGAAAAAGAAATAGCTAAGCTATAAAGGGGAGAACATGTCACAACAAGCTTATTACGTTCCTGAATCTAGTAAATTGCCTTTTGCAATGGCGATCAGTTTGCTCGTATTTATCATAGGCGCTTCAAATACCGTCATTGATGCAGGTACCGAATCGAACTCATACCTTATATTACTTCTTTCATTCGTAATGATTTGGACAACGATGTACTTTTGGTTTAAGCAGACCATCCAAGAAAATCATGCAGGCTTGAATAATCCAATGCTAAAAGACTCGTATGTTTATGGCATGGCTTGGTTCATTTTTTCAGAGGTTATGTTCTTCTTCGCCTTCTTTTTTGCACTTGCATACATAAGAAATTTCGCTGTACCCTGGTTGGGGGGTGAAGGCGAAAAAGGTTTGGCTAATATGTTATGGCCAGGCTTTGAAGCAACCTGGCCTTTAATGATAACTCCTGATCAGGCAGTATTCGCTGGACCCGAAAAAGATATGTCTTTAGCTACTGCATACTCTTCTGGTGGCTTAGGAGGCGTTTTAGGATGGCTACCACTATGGAATACAGTCCTTTTATTAACCTCAAGCTTGACAGTACACATAGCCCATTTAGGACTTAAAAATGGAAATAGGAAACAATTCAATCTTTGGCTGGGTGCTACTTTAGTTCTTGGATATGCTTTCGTTGTAGTTCAGGGTGTTGAATATTATGAGGCCTATACACATTACGGTTTAACACTTAATACGGGTATTTATGGAACCACGTTTTTTATGCTCACAGGCTTTCATGGTTTTCATGTATGTCTTGGAGCCATAATTCTGACGATAATGCTCTTTAGGAGTCTAAAGGGACATTTTTCAACGGATGACCATTTCGGCTTTGAGGCCGGATCATGGTACTGGCATTTTGTAGATGTTGTCTGGGTTTGCTTAGTCGCTTTTGTATACGTAATGTAAAACGCTAAACACCTGGGCCAATTTGCCCGGTAATAAAACCATAAACTAGAGTTATAAATAGAACGACAGCAATAGAAACTCTGACGCCCAAGCTGTGAACAGTCCTCTTGGAAGAGCCCCCATCTTTTATAAGAAAGAAGGCACCTCTAAATAGACTAATAAACATAGCTACAATTAGAAATAATATAAAGTATTTGATCATCTGAAAGGACGTGAATTATACACTTAGGATGACAAAAAAAATATGAGTAAATTTAGTCCAGGAAAATTAATGACTGCTTTTGTAGTGTTTTTTTTCCCTATCTTAATCTACCTGGGCTCATGGCAAGTTATTAGAGGACTAGAAAAAGAAGACATAGTCAATAAGCATTATGAAAACAAATCTCTACCAGTTATTAGCGAAAAAGAAATGACCACTTTAGATTTAGAAAATCTTATATATAGAACGGTAAACCTTGAAGGTGAATACCGACCAGAGTCTTATATATTAGACAACAGATTATATAGGCAAGAGGCAGGCTATGAAGTGTTTACAGCTTTCGAGACATCAGAAAAGAAACTTTTTCTCATTAATAGAGGATGGGTCGCAAAAGAAAATTTTAATTATGATGAGGATATTAAATCTAATAAAGGTACAGTTTCGATTCAAGGGGTTTTATCACCTTTCAAAAGATTCGGATTAAATTTAATCAATCAAACATATCTTGATGGATGGCCAAAGCTAGTTCAGCAGGTAGATTATGAAGCTACAAAAAGTGATTTAGGTGTCGCTATTAACAATTCTGTCATTCAATTGTCTGCTGCATCTATCGGCGCACTTGAGCCCATTTGGAAGCCAGTTGATTTAAAGCCTTCAAGACATTATGGATATGCTCTTCAATGGTTTGGATTGGCATTAGTTTTAATCTGCTCATACTTTTATTACGGATTTAAAAAGGATTAAATATGATAATTAGCAAGCAAAATTCTGGAAGATTAGTAGCATCCCTAATTTTTCTAACTCCAATCATTGTCCTCTTTGCTAGTTCGGCAATGTTTTATAGTGGATATTCTCCGCAAGGGACGGTTAATAAAGGGACATTACTAGATGAACCCATAGAACTAGGAGAGCTGAAACTGGATGTTGTATCGGGACCTTTAAAAGAAGAATTTCCTGGTAAATGGTCGATTGTTCAATTCGTATCAGGGGATTGCACAGAAAAATGTTGGGAAACTTTATACTCTTCAAGGCAAATCAACATAAGGCTTGCTAAAAATAGCGATAGAGTAGTTAGGTACCTCATAAATGTTGGGACAAATAATTTATCGAATCAATCTATTGAAAGGATTAGTGAAGAATATCCTCTTCTTAATACTGGAATAATAGACTCAGATTTAGTTCCTTTATCAGTCACAAAAAAATTACAAGACTCTCCTTATATCTTATTCGACCCATTAGGAAATGGGATACTAATTTATGACTCCACCCTGCCCAGTGGTGAATTATTGGAAGATATTAAGAAGGTCCTTCAAAACTCAAAAATAGGATAACAATGGAACGAATTAAAACACTCTCACTATGGTCGGGTATTCTTGGTTTCGTAGTAGTAGCACTTGGCGCCTGGACCAGGCTTGCCGATGCAGGATTGGGATGTCCAGATTGGCCTGGTTGTTATGGCTTCGTAACAATACCGGTCAGCCCTGAAGAAATTGATATAGCAAATTCTAAATTCCCTGATACACCTTATGAGGTAGCTAAGGCTATACCTGAAGTAGTGCATAGATATTTTGCAGCAGCGCTTGGCTTTATGATTTTATGTATAGCTTTTTTAGCATTTAGATATAAGGATTTACCTTCAGACGTAAGAAAGCTAAGTTTCTTTTTAATTGCTTGGGTAATCATGCAGGGAACTTTTGGTTACTGGACAGTTAGCTTAAAGCTATGGCCACAAGTAGTAACCACTCATCTAATGTCTGGCTTTTTAACTACTGGCCTTCTTTGGTTGTTATATTTTAAAACAAAGGACCGTTTGCAAAACAGAACAACTTGGAACTTTGGAGTAAAAACAAAGAAGTTATTTAATATATCTATTGCACTTGTAGCAATTCAGATATTTTTAGGAGCTTGGACTAGTACAAACTATGCTTCTTATTCATGTGTAGACTTTCCTTTGTGTCAGGGGCAAATTCTCCCAGAGTCTAATTTCAAAGAAGGTTTTGATTTTTTTCAAAGCATCGGTCCTAATTATCTCGGAGGACAACTAGATCACGAGTCTAGGGTGGCAATTCATATCACTCATAGATTTGGAGCAGTTATAGTTACAGCTTTCCTCTTATTTCTAAGTTATCACTTATATATAAGGAGGTTTGCTCTTCTATCAGTTGGCGTTATGAGCTTCCTAACCCTCCAAGTATTACTTGGAATCTCAAATGTTATTTTTGCATTACCGCTATTAATTGCTGTAGGTCATAACTTAGGTGGGTTACTATTGATAACTTATCTGGGAGTTCTACGACTTAGAGAAACATAATATATGACGGGAGTTTTATCAAATTGGAGAGGCTATTTAGAGCTGACTAAGCCCGGTGTACAGGCGCTTTTATTTGTATCTTGTGCAAGTGGAATGCTCATTGGGTCTGATCTTAGCCCTCCATTAGAAGTATTCTTTTTTGGATTAATTGGCATTAGCTTTTTGGCAGCATCTTCAGCCGTAATAAATCATTTTTTTGATAAGCAAATTGATTCGAAGATGATTCGAACTTCTGAAAGACCCTTGGTAATGGGTGATATTACAGATAAGGCTGCCATAAGCTTTTCTATTCTTTTATACGTCGTCGGTGCTTTAATGCTTTTGTATTTCACCAACTTTCTTACATGGATCTTAACCACTTTGACTTTTATATTTTATGGGTTTATTTATACAAAATATCTCAAATTCATGACAAGCCAAAACATTGTTATAGGAGGCCTTGCGGGGGCGATGCCACCACTTCTCGGATGGACGGCGATTTCTAATACTATAGAACCAAATGCGTTGTTATTAGTACTCATAATAATGGTTTGGACTCCACCTCATTTCTGGGCTTTAGCGATATATAGAGTTGATGATTATGCCGATGCAGAGGTTCCTATGTTGCCTGTGCAAAAAGGAGTTCCTTTCACTAAACAACACATACTTCTTTATACCGTACTTCTTATCGTTGCCACCATGCTTCCTTACGTAGTTCAGATGTTTGGTGAAATATATTTAATTTCGGCACTTATACTGGGACTAATTTTTTTAGTTTATTCTTTCAGGTTATATAGAGATGATACGAATGCTGTAGCCATGCCTACTTTTGCCTATTCAATAATTTATTTGGCTGCTTTATTTGCAGCAATGCTAATCGATCATTACATCTACTTATGAGTAGAGGAATATATATAACAATAGCTAGTTGTCTTGGGTTTATCGCCTTAATATTAGCTTTATTCTTATCTAGGTTTTATACGCCAAGAGAACTAACGCAGGATGAATATAAAATGCTAGGTGCATACTTTATCGATCCGCCAAGGCAGCTTGCAGAATTTCAGCTAATTGATGATAAAGGAGAGACTTTTCTTCCAAATCAATTCAAGGATAAATGGAATATTTTATTTTTTGGTTTTACTTATTGTCCTGATATTTGCCCACTAACTATGAAACAAATGTCCGATGTAAAAGAATCATTAGGAGACAATGCAGAAAAAATAAGGATTTATCTTGTTTCGGTCGATCCCGATAGAGACAAACCTGAAAATCTCAGAGTCTACTTAGATAATTTTGATGAGACATTTATAGGTCTTACGGGAGAAATTGACCAGATATATAAATTTTCAACACAAGTTAACGCGCCATTTTTCCCAGTTATAAATAACCCTGATCCTAATTACACTGTAGATCATTCTGGAAGCCTTGTTTTGATTAGTCCAGAAGCTCGATATGCTGGTTTTTTTAGAGCTCCACATGATACAGATAAGATAATAAAAGCCCTTGCTTCTGCTCTAAATTAACCTTATATTGCGCTCTCAGTTATGATCTCAAAGCAGAAACTTGCACTCATCCTAGGATTTCTTTTTGTAATCAGCTTATCAGCTGATCCAATTATTCATTCCTTCGAAGAAGAAGATGAACATCATCATGAAGTTCATGAGTCTACTGACTGCCAAGTTTGCGAGACAGAATCTTTCAAAGCATATGCTCTTACTGTTAATGAAGAATATGCTTTAGTTACAAACATTTCTATCAACTCAGAAGAAGATCAAATTATTCCTTTTTCTGCAGATTTTAGTGCGAGGGCACCACCAAACTCTTAAATTTATATAAAAAATATTTTTTAATTAAATTTAGGAGAAAACATGAAAGTTTCCTTTTACATGCTCATGGCGATGAGCTTAATTGTTACGCAAATAAATGCTGATGAACCTACACCTACTGCTACAGAAGAAGTGGATGAGGTTGTGGTTACATCTTCAATTCTGAATACAAGCAGGATACTAAACCCTCTCTATGTTATTGATGGAGACGAAATAAAGGATGATGCAACAACTTCACTGGGTGAAGCCGTCGACAGTTATTTAGGTGTCTCAATTGCAGATTATGGTGCTGCAGTTGGCCAGCCTATCATCAGGGGTATGTCCGGACCTCGAGTGAAAATTCTAAAAAATGGAATGGTTAATAGAGATGTCTCAGGACTTGGTGTTGATCATCTAAATGATGTTGATTTACATGACATCGAACAAATTGAAATCATCAAAGGACCATCTTCTTTGCTTTATGCCAATGGAACCATTGGTGGAATCATCAATGTTGTAAACAATACCATTGCTAGGGAAGATTTTGATGGTCAAGAAGTCAATGCAGGATTGGAAACTCAATCGGCAAATGATGGTGATATTCAAGAGTTCAATTACAAAAATCTCCTAGGGGGATGGCTTAATTTTAGTCTTGGCTATAAAAATACCGAATTAGGTAATTTTGATATACCTGACGGGGCTGTAGTTCATGAAGAAGAAGATCATGGTGATGATGATCACGATGAGCATGAAGAAGAAGCCCTTTCTTATGTTGAAAACTCTGATTTTGCTTCTGAAGCAAAGCAATTCGGTGTTTCGAGAACAGGAGAATGGGGATATTTCGGAATGAGTTATGAAAATTTAGAAAGCTTATATGGAATACCTTTTCATGGAGATGAGCATGGAGATGAGCACGGAGACGAGCACGGAGATGACCATGATGACGAGCACGGAGACGATGATCATGATGACGATGAACACGGAGATGAGCACGAAGGGGAGAGAATTTTCTCTACTACCGACCAAACGAGCTATAACTTAGCCGGCTTATACAATACCAATGGAGGCTTAATTAATTCTATAAGCTATAACTGGAGAGATACAGAGTACTCTTTAACAGAAGCTCATGCAGAAGAAGAAGGTCATGATGAACATGAAGAAGAAGAGCATGAAGAACATGCACCAACTGTCTTTACAAATGATGCAACCGAGTACGGCGCTATCTTTGATCTATCTACAGACTCATTTACTCAAAAAGTAGCATTAAATTTCGTTGATGAAGATTCATCAATTGTTGGTGAAGAAGCTTTTATGAATCCTGCTAATAGTGAAGAGTTCACTATTGGTTATTTCGTCAGTACAGACTTCGACCTATTTTATCTTGATGCAGGTTTTAGACTTGATCAAATAGAGAGGACTGGCAGTGTTACTGTTGAAGATCATGGAGATATCGACTACTATAAAGTAGATGATGACACTAATAGTTTCGCTCTCACTCTCGGCAGAGATATAAGTGATAGTCTGGATATAAGCGTAGGTTTTGCTAGCGTTGAAAGATTGCCTTCAGTAATTGAGCTTTTCATGAATGGTCCACATATGGCAACTGGAAGACTTGAAACTGGTAACCCAAATCTTCAAAGCGAAACATCAGATAATTTTGACATAACATTAAACTTTGATAATGGAAATTTTTACGCATCAGCGAGTTACTACATAAATGATGTAGATAATTACATAACACTGCAAGACGAGCTCGATGATCATGACGATCACGGAGATGATGATCATGGTGATGATGATCACGACGATCACGGAGATGATGATCACGGAGATGATCATGATGATCATGCAGCACATGCTAATTTGATTCACGCTAATTACGTTCAAGAAGATGCAGAATTCAAAGGTTATGAATTTGAGATAGGAACAACTGTGAGCTTAGGATCCGGTGATTTAACATTCTCTTTTGGAAGAGATGACGTCACTGCAGAATTTTCTGATGGACATAATGTACCTAGAATAAATCCCGCAAGAAATATCTATTCTTTGACTTATGTTGAAAACGATTGGGTTTTCAAAATGAGCTTGAAAGATGTTGATGAGCAAGACGAAATAGGAGAGGGAGAGACTGTTACTGAATCCTATCAATTGCTAAATGCCAGATTAACAAAAACCTATGATTTACCTGGCTCAGCTGAATTAAAAGTCTCTATCTTTGGTAGCAATTTGCAGGATGAGGTTGCAAGAAATCACTCATCTTTTGTTAAGAATGAAGTGCCTCTAGCTGGTAGAAATTACGGAGCTAAATTTAATTATAAGTTTTAGTTCGAAGAGCTTCTACAAAGCTAGCCTTTTGTACTAAAGGCATTTCCGTAAAAAGGGTCAAGATACTAATCTTGACCCTTTTTTTTAAAAAATAATATAATGAATTAAAGGAATATATACGGAGAAAACTATGGAAAATTTAATTCAATTCAATGAGTCTGAAATAGACTGGAAACCTGCACCTGGACCAGATGGCGAACCTTTGGATCATGTGTCCTTATCTTTTTTGAATGTAGATGAGAATGCCAAAATTGTTGACCTATTATTTAAATTTTCTGCTAATGAAAAAATACAAATGCATAGACACTGCTCGAATTATAGTACTTTTACTGTACAAGGCGAGTTAAAAACTTACTATCCTGACGGAAGCTTGAAAAGTGTTCGTCCAGCAGGAGTATTCAAGGCAGGCACTCCTGGAGAACCTCACACGGAAGGTGGTGGAGATGAAGATGTTATTGTTTATTTCAGTCTACGTCCTTATACAACTACCGATCCAATATATGAACTTTTGGACGAAAATATGGAAGTTGTTCAGATAATGAATTTCGAGGCTTTACAAGAACTAAATGAGGAATACTCACAGTAGTTTTATCTACTCGGGGTATTTAGTTATTACCTTTAATGGCGTAATAAGTTCCTAATAATAAAAGAAATAATTGTTCGCTCGCAAAGAGAAC
>Ga0163179_10002894_pt1 | contig 11800 bp, 11 predicted proteins | sample AtlANTMetagenome_FD_109643 | JGI IMG/M metagenome (GOLD analysis project Ga0163179, IMG submission 109643) | Marine eukaryotic phytoplankton communities from the Atlantic Ocean - Atlantic ANT 2 Metagenome | ecosystem: Environmental > Aquatic > Marine > Oceanic | place: North Atlantic Ocean... | reverse complement strand
GCTCTTCAACAGGTGTTTCCAATGTCACGGACACCTCGATGGATTCTTCAATAAGTTCCGTCATTGTGGCGCGCCGCCATGGTTTGGCGACGTCGAGTTCCCTGTCTCCGACTCTGAGAACAGTCGAGCCGGTGAGTTCGATTGCTAAGTGCTCAACGAGCTCTTCGACGAGACACATAATGTCCTGATAGTCCGCGTAGGCCTCGTACAGCTCCAGCATCGTGAACTCCGGATTGTGACGAGTTGACACTCCTTCGTTTCGAAAAACACGCCCAATCTCGAAAACTTTTTCGAACCCGGCAACGGTGAGTCGTTTGAGGTAGAGCTCCGGCGCAATCCTGAGGAATAGATCCAGATCTAACGCATTGTGATGCGTGGTAAAGGGTCGAGCGTTGGCGCCACCTGGTATCGGATGAAAAATAGGGGTTTCGACTTCCATAGCCCCTCGATCTTCTAGAAAAGATCGAGTTAAAGAGATCATTCGGCTTCGGGTTTGGAAGGCTCGTCGGGCTTCTGGTGTTACCCATAGATCAACATAGCGCTGTCGGTACCGTGTCTCCGTGTCGCTAATTCCATGCCACTTATCGGGAAAGGGGCGTCGAGCCTCAGCTAAACGAATCCAGGAATCTACTCGGACACTTAATTCGCCTCGACGAGTGGTCATCACTGCGCCAGTTACTCCGAGCCAATCTCCTAAGTTCAGGTCGCAAAAATCTTCAAAATCAGGTGTGTTTTTAGCGGGTGCGAACAACTGAATCCGACCCGAACTGTCATCAAGGGTGCCGAATGCCAGCTTCCCTTGGACACGTCTCAGCATGAGTCGCCCGGCGATAGTTACGACGTCCTGGGTCTCATGACCTGCCGGAAGGTCTGGATACTTCGTTATCAGAGCCTCGACTCTGGTATCGGGGTTGAATTGATAAGGAATTTCTGCCATGTCTCCTCAACGAACTTAAGTTTGTCCCGCATCGCTCTTAACATTGAGCGGCACCCAAGCTTTATGGTGCTTCATGAACTGCTCTCGCGGTGCGACCAACAAAGAAATAAAAAAATGCTAGGGGAAGAGTTTGACACTTCGTCTCCTCTGGGAACTCATTCTTTTCAGAAGATTTTCGATAATTCGGTCTTATTGCGAGGAGCTAAAAAGCGACCAATCTCCAAGGCGTTGGATCGATTGCTCAGCGACCGCTGATTCCCAGTTTTCCGGGAGTAGCTCCGGAGCAAGTTCAGCCAAGGGGTGCAGCACAAAAGCTCTCTCATACATCCGCGGATGCGGAACAGTGAGGTCCGGATCTCCCAGTTGAAGTTGGCCATAGAGCAAAATATCTATATCCAAAGTGCGGGGACCCCATCGTTCCAATCGGACACGCCCTGCCGATTTTTCAAGGTCCTGACATGCGTGAAGTAGATCGTATGGACTCAGGTGGGTATGAATTTCAGCAACAAGATTAAAATATGGTTCCTGGATGGGACCCCCAACCGGAGCGGTCTCATAAAGGCCAGATACCGCATAAATTCCTGGCAATTCATCAACTGCTGCTGCAAGTAAACCGTGGCGGTCACCCATGTTCGAACCTAATCCCAAAAAAGCTCGCACCGGTTTGGCCGTTCCAGTGTCATTCATTGACGTCGGCGGACCACTTGCACCGCTGTGAAATTGATATCTAGTGGGATCGGAGGTCGCAGTTTTTTGATGGTTATATCAACGACAGATACCTGCGTTGACTCGAGCAGGTCATCAGCGATTAGTTGAGCCAAATGTTCTAATAACTGAGCTTGTGAAGACAAGCAGGTCTTAGCTGCCGCTTGAGCTACTGCCCCATAATCGACAGTGTCAGTCAGATCGTCTGAGCGGCCTGCGGTCGATAAGTCGGTGTAAATGTCGATATCGATTTCTATTGGTTGAGGTCGTTCACGTTCTTCGGGAAGTACGCCGACTATACAAACGACGCGAAGGCCGCGTAGCTGAATGCAATCACCATCGAATTGTTGGTTCACTTTTCAGTGCCTTCCGATTGATGTTCCATTTCTACAGCTATCTCTACAAGTTCTCTTCCATGTGGACCTAATCGTTGTTGAAAGATCCGCTCAGCTAAAGCGGTCACCTGAGGTCCGGTCGGGACCATCCCGGCCCATAGGAGATACGCGGCCATCAGACCACAAAGGCGCTCTCCTACTTCTTCTTTATGGAGAAGCACCTGCAGTCCAGCATTCATAGCACTCTGGATTTCGGTGAACAGCACTTCCATGTATTGGGCCAGTTGGTCGTGAGCTGGCCATGGGCGATGCCGGAATGGCATTCCAAGTTCTTGGTAGTTATGGAGATTATGTGACCCGGAGATAAGCGAATACAGAACATCAAAATGTTGTTGGCGAACCCAAATAATCTCTTCTTGTCGACGGACACGACGATGGTGTTCGCCATAGCCTCCAGGGCGCTCACATATTGCCAGAGAATCTTTGATAACCCAGACGAAGTTTCTGGGCTCAATTCCTTCTGCCCACTTTCCTTTCACGGTCCCCTATTCCGCAAGCGCTGAAACACTAATGCGAACCTGATATTACTTGTCCAGCTTTGGCGTGGCCACCGAGAGTTACGATGCTTTTAATGCTCGCTCGAGGTGTCATAGGCCCATATGTCACCCAAATTTCTGTATTGCTGGCCTACGTCAAGCCCGTAGCCCACTACCCAAACCTGCGGAAGTCGAAAACCTGCATATTTAACAAGATCATCAAGATCAGCCTGCTGTTCTTCGCGAACGAGCAAAGAGCAGAACTCTAGGCTTGAAGGATTTCTGGCTAACAGAGTTTTTCGCAGGTAGCGGAGAGTGAGGCCGCTGTCGACGATGTCCTCGACAATTATGACGTCTCGCCCTTCAATGTCGTTATCGAGGTCTTTAATAATTCGTACCACCCCACTATTTCGGGTAGTGCTGCCATACGAAGACACCGCCATGAAATCTAATTCGACCGGCAGGTCGATCGCTCTTGCTAGATCGGAGGTGAAGATAACGCCGCCTTTCAGCACGCCAATTAGTAACGGGGTGCGTCCTGCGTAATCATTTGAAATCTCTTCGCCAATACGTTGAACCCTTGCTTCAATCTCCTCGCGACTTACGAGAATTTCGGTAAGAGCAGGGTTGTTTGTAGCGCTCAGGTCTGTCACAGGACCGGAACCTAGCCGCTTTCCGGAATTTCGCAATGTTCTTTTGCCAAGGTTTCGATTCGTAATTTACCGTCGGTGCGTCTAACGGATCGTCCCCCCGTTATTTCGGTACCTAGCGATTCTCCTCGAGCGACTTCAAGAACTCGCTCGACTGATGCGAGATCTGGTGGATGTCCCTCTCTAAGCCAAGCTCGGATGGCGCGACGCGAGAGCGCAAGCGGCGCAGCGACCAATGCAGCAGCATCAGTAACATCGATTTCTCCGGCTAATTGATCGAGCAAATCAGCATCTTTCTCAGCAATCTGACCAGCTCGAACCAGCAATGGCACTACATCCCTTTGCGCTACATCATTTAATAGCGGCAGGATTTCGTGCCTAATCCGATTACGGCGAAACCTCGGATCGTCATTACTGGGATCTTCTATTGGCCGCCATTGAAATATTTGGCACACAGATTCAGTATCTGCACGCCGAAGCCTAATAATTGGATGTTGATGATCTCTCATACCGGCTAATGCGTCGGGTCCGCCCCCTCTCAGGAGGTGCAGAAGGATTGTCTCTGCTTGGTCATCAGCGGTGTGTCCTGTCAGCACGTCTTCGGGTAACGAAGCAAATCGTGCTTCCCTGGCTCTGGCTTCGAGATTGGGCCCATCTTCTAAGGACAGAATTACCGATCTGAAATCGGCTCCGACTTGGGAGGCAAGCTTTTCGACGTGGTTACTTTCATCTTTACCATTTGGACGTAAACCATGGTCAACATGATGCGCGACGACGTTTGCGCCAGTCAGAGAAGCCAAAATCAATAACGCAGCAGAGTCCGCTCCACCCGAGACAGCGCAATGAAGTGGCCCACTGCGAGGAAACAAGCACCGTTTAAGAAATGGGTCCAGAACATCGTATTTCCCCATTTATTTACCTCTTCTAGGCAGCCGATACCCGTTCCATCCAGGATCTGGGGTTTCGTATTTCTGCCATCGATGGCAGATGTTGAGGGTCTTCCCAAATAACGTCGACTGCTCGGTCGCCGCGTTGCGATTCGATGGCAGCAATAAAGTCTTCACCCGCTTGGTACTGGGCCAACTTTGCTTCAAGTCCCATCACTTTCTGCATTATTCGGCTAACGCCACTAGCACTATTGCGACGTTGTTGCATCACTCGGTGGAAACGCTGGGCATGGGGAACATGGCCAGCTGCAGCGCGAGACATGGTCACATCACCATGTCCTTCCACCAAACTCATCATGCCTCCGACTGCGTCTAACAACTCTTTTTGTCGGTCACTTGCAAACAGTTGGGCCAGTCCCCCGTCAGCCATTGGGTCCTTCCCGTCCCGTTTCATCTGGACAAAGTCTTGGAGCCCTTGCTTGAGGCGATCGGGGTCTGGGTCTACTTCGTCAAGCATTTGGTTCACTAAATCTAAGAAGCGCGGACGCAACCAGGGAACTCCAGTGAACTGTGAACGATGCGTCAATTCGTGGAGAGCTAACCAAAGCCTGAACTGCTTCGGGTCAAACGCAAATTTCTTTTCGATAGCTAACACGTTCGGACCAACGTAATAGACGAGATCTTGCTCATCTCGATCTTCGTCCTCAGCAAGCAAAAGGTCATACTGGCCGAGGACTCGTCGAGACATCCAACCCAGAACAGCACCCAACTCTGCGGCGGCTATTTTGCGCGAGATAACACTGGTTCTGCTGGAGTCCGAGGATTCCGCCAAAACTGGACGCAATAGCCGTCTAAAGGAGCGAATGTTGGCATCAATCCATCCTTCTCGATCGATTACCCGAGCACGAGCCGATCCTTCGGCTGAGACCAATCTGGTTTCCACACCAACTAGCTCTTCAGCTATCGGCGTAAACCTCGCAAAATCTTTATGAAGCGAATCTCCTAGGTATGAGCGAGAGAGCGGTTCATCACCTGCCACGCGTGTCGCAATTCGTCTCGCCAACTCCCAGTCGACGGGCCCTTCCGACATCAGCTTCTTCAGCGTTTGGGATAACGGGGGGCCACTACCTTCATGATGTAGCCCGCTATGAGTTGGACTACTCCTAGTACCGCGCCAATAGCTAACGGTACCGCCAACCAGAAATGCCAGACTTGAGCAGCGAGTGCGTTCATGAAGTCATCGTACCTAACAGCGTCGGGTAGAACTCAACTCTTGGAACAGGTTCACCTAAAATCGCCCGTAAGCCTTTGGCCTTGTAGCCAAGAGCGGCTGGTAGCGTCAGTTGGATTAAGGCCCGAGTAGCTCAGTGGTAGAGCGGCTCTCTCGTAAAGAGCAGGTCGTGGGTTCAATTCCCACCTTGGGCTCAACGCTTCTAACTAACCCCTGCGCATCATATTTTTAAGGTTGCAAACAACCTTTGCATCAACAGCCGTTCGTTACCGTTCCGTCTTAAATCTTGAGCTACCGAGGTCACTAAAGCCAATGACTTTGCACCACTCAAGGAATCAATTGAGCCGTTCATTATCCCTTTGCTAACAGCGTTACCCAAGGCTGTCATGCCCATCAGCAACTCATCTGTTCGCAGCCTCCGCAGTTCCCGTTTGTGGCGGTCTTCAAGGCTGCGACGTCCTAATCCGCGTTCTCCAAATCGTTCAGCGCGCTCATCAAGGTCTTGACTTTCTTGTTCCTGACGGTTTTGCAGGGGTGCTGTCGCTGCGTCAATCATCACCAAGATTCTGTCCGCTGCTTCCGCCGCGCTACTGCCTGAACCATCAAGAACTGAGTGCAGTTCACTCCACGCGTTCCACCGGTCGATGGCCGTCTCATCGGAAGCTAAAAGCATTGCCCGGTCAATGGAACCATTTGCCGCCGCAGCGATCATTGAAGCAGTTTCTTGTTCTGTCCCTGAGCCCACCAACTGCTCAAAAAGCTCTTCAGGGCTGATTGCATCAAATTCGACCGTCGCACAACGAGAAGCAATAGTCGTTATTCCCACTGGAATTTCTTCTGCAGTAAGAATGAACAGCGTGGTTGGGGGCGGCTCCTCAAGAACTTTCAGAATCATGGGCGCTGAACTGGGAGCAAGGTGCACATCTTCTACGAAGATCACCTTTTTGTTGCTCTCGTATGGGCTAGTCGTGGCAACACGAACAATCTCTTTGGCTTGATCAACTGAGAGTGCAGGCCCATTTCGTTCAAACAAAATAAAGTCTGGGTGCTCCTCAGCAATTGCGAGCCTTTTATGTCTTTCTGGATTTTGACTTCCTACAGCCAGTAATTCAGCCGCAAACCTTGTGGCAGCAGTGCGAGCACCGCATCCTGCTGGTCCTACAAATAGATATGCGGGTAACGGCGCTGAGACCGCATTTCTCAACGCAGAAACGGCGGATGTTTGACCAAGAATTCCCTCGAAACTATCGGTCACTTAACACCAACGACGCCAGCAACACGTTCTGCGACCTCGTCTACCGAGCCACTACCGTCGATCACCCTCCAACGCTCTGGGTCAGCATGGGCTAGCGCATTGAAACCCTCTATGACTCGGTTAGCGAAGTCCACGTCTTCCCTTTCCATTCGATCGCGATGATCTCCCAATCGGCTGTCGGCCGTTTCGACGGGCACCTTTAGGAAGATCACAAGATCGGGCAGTAAACCTCCGCTGCTCCATTCGACCAGTCGCATAAGTTCTTCGATGGACTGCCCACGTCCGTAACCTTGGTAGGCGAGCGTGGAGCCATAAGAACGGTCAGTTACAACATCGCTGCCTTCGGTTAAGGCTGGTTCAACGACTTCAGCTAGGTGCTGGGCCCTGTCTGCCGCAAAAAGCAGTGCCTCAGCACGTTCGGTTGGCGCTGGACCATTTCCAAGTAATAAATCTCTGATCGCTACACCCAGTGCCGTACCGCCCGGTTCTCGAGTCAGCACCGCATCTAACCGAAGGCTTAGAAGGCGCGCCTGAGTTGACTTTCCACTTGCTTCCCAGCCTTCGAATGCTATGTATTTTCCTCGTTGCGTCATTTGACCTTTTTTTGAGGGGAGCGCAGTGAGATCCACGCAAGCCCCGATGCAAGCAACATAAAGATGCTCGCTAACCATAGGGCGCCCCGGACCCCGGGGAGCGCCATAGACCATGTGCCTATGATGAGTTCATTATCGAACAGAACATCGAAAAGCCAGTTGAATCCATCAGATAAAAACCCGCCGACGGTAATCGATAGAAGCAGACAAAAACGGACCAAGGTATATAGAGCACTAAAAACTCTTCCTCGAAGTTGCTCGTCTACGTGCTCATGTAGAAGCGTGAAACCCAAGACATAAACCGATCCCGCGAAGATTCCCATCGAGAAAACCCCGGCCAGATTTAAGAACGTATTTGAGGTAGATACCGCAAACAATAGGCATCCACCGGCTCCAAAAACTGCGCCGATAAATCCACGTTCCTTATCTAAACGTCGTTGCAGCGCTGACAACAGCGATACGCCTGCGGCGACGCCCATACCGAGAGTCACCAAAATGGTCCCGAACCCAGCGTTGCCAGCTCCTAGAACGACGTCGTTATAGACAGCACCGAGGGGAATCAGCATTCCGCCTCCGATCATCCCCGTGGCTAATCCGACGAGCACTGCTCGTACCTGCGGGCTGATCGCTATAAAGCTCCACCCTTCGCGCAGTTCTCGCACTCCTTGGGCTAAATCAATGGAACTAGACTTTTTTTCCTGACGGCGTCGCGCCCCTATCGGCAAAGTGGCTATCAGCCCAGCTGCTATCAGAAAAGTTAATGCGTCGAGCGCTAACGCCCACTCAACTTGACCAATAGCGCTTCCCCCTAGCCATTCAGCGAGCTTCGCTAGTCCAATAAAAGCCCCGGCTGCGAGAGGGAAAGTGCCGTATGCCGCTACCAACGAAAGTGAATTGGCCGCAGTCAGCTGCTCTTTGGGAACCAAGTTGGGAACGATCGCTTCTTTCGCAGGTCCCCAGAGGGATGTCGCTAATTCAAGTAATAACGAGGCGAGTACCAAAGCCCACACGCGCTCAATAAACGGAATTGTGAGCAGCACCAAGGCTCGAAGAATGTCACAACCGATTAAAAGTCGTTTCCGATTGACTCTGTCAACTATGACCCCTCCCACAGAGGCTAAGAAAAATCCTGGGAGTACTCTGGCCACCATGACCAGCGCTATTGCGGATCCAGGCTGATCGCCGCCAATCCGGCGAGCGATCTCAATAATGGCTAAAAATCCGATCCAGTCACCAAATGCGCTGACTATTTGAGCGATCCATAGGCGCAGAAACGCTGTACTCCCGAATACAGGGTGTGACCTAGTCAGACGCTCATTGGCATCTTGATCTGGGGTTACCTCGGGTTCGTCCATATCCGCCGTTCAGACTCTTCAGGGTTTCGCAGGGTCAAAATCTATTCGAACTCAACAACGAGCATCTGAAATACAGGATATTCAAAAACGCTGCTAATGGAACGAACCGCGAGAAGTCCTACGGCCGTTTCTCGGCCAATAGCTCTATCGCTCTTTGCTCGGTGAGTGCTTCAACCGAATCCCAACTCTTTAGCGAAGCGTTTGTCGTGCCATCAGTTACATACGGTCCAAATTTTCCGTCTTTCAGCAGAATGGGCTGATCGCTGTTGGGGTCTTTGCCCAGTTCTTTGAGTGGCGGTTTCGCTGCTCGACGACCAAACTTTTTCGGTACCGAAAGTAACTGCAAGCACTCTTCAAGCGTGATGGTCAATAACTGCTCTTCATTTTGCAGATTGCGGCTCTCTCCATCTTTGAGGAGGTACGGGCCGTAGGGACCGTTTTGAACGGTTATTGCGACCCCGTCAGCAGGATCTGTGCCAACGACGCGTGGCAAGCTCAGCAGTTCAAGTGCTTCCTCGAGAGTGACGCGTTCTAGGGTCATTGTTTGGAACAGTGAAGCTGTTTTTGGCTTCGGTTGATTCTTTAGTTCAGCGATGCGGTCTAGTTCGGCAACGACTTCAACGATGCTTTCGAAGAGTCGAGAAGTTTCAACGAGGGAATTGATATTGGTGAGACGATCTTCGTTGTCACCGCGATTCAAGTCCTTTATGTACCCCGACTGCTCTAGACATGATTGCAGCGCTGCAGGAGCATCTGATTCGCGCAGATCAACGATTGATTTTCTCAGCTTCAGAAACGACCGAATAGCCTTTTGCGCAGCTGCCGACGAACCGGCTTCTTCGGTTCGTTCGAAAGCCTCCAAGAGGCTAATCTCATGAGTCTCGCTGAACTCAATGAGTCGTTTGATGGCCGCATCACCAATTCCGCGTTTAGGGTTCTTTATCGCTAACCGCACTGAGTCGTTGTCCGGTTCGTCGGTCATGCATCGCATATAAGCGAGCGCTACTTTGAGTTCTTTCTTGTGGAGAGGAAGAGCTAGGAGTTGACCTCCGGGTGACGAAGCTGCAGGCATTTTTGGAGGCCGCCCCAAAGATACATATGGGCCGAACGTTCCTGGCCTCGCGATGACTTCTATCCCAGTCGCCGGATCGACCCCCAAGACCTGTTCTTCTGGTGTCTCCAATAGTTCGATCGCTAGATCAAGGGTGATCTCATCTGGGGTGATGCCTGCAGGTAATGATCGGTATTCTTCGCCTCGTTGCACATAGGGGAAGTTCTTACCCACTTTGGCCACAACGACTTGGCCATCGTTATCAACCCCAATGGGAATCGTGTTGATTTCCACTGGGTCGATGTCAGCAAGATGTTCATCTGATACCAGGTTGCGAAGACCCTGCAATGGCTCCCCATTTGCGTTAACGCCCCCAAAATAGAAGTCAGATAGCCATGGGTTAGGTTCGATTTCGCCTACTGATATCTGATCGAGGTCGTCTTCCATGCTTGCAGTTAGGGCGTAGTCAACTAGATGTGGGAAGTGATTTTCCATGAGACCGACCGTCGCGAAAGCAGTCAGCGCTGGCACTAACGCCTGGCCTTTCTTCCAGACATAGCCTCGGCTTTGAATGGTGCCAAGAATGCTCGCATAGGTGCTGGGCCGTCCCACTCCTAGTTCTTCTAGTCGTCGAACTAGGGTCGCCTCGGTGTACCGAGCCGGTGGTTTTGTTTGGTGATCTTTGCTTTCAAGGGACGAGGCAACAACAGCATCACCCTCTGAGAGATTGGGAAGCGCGCGCTCTTCGTCGTCTGATTCTTCTGACTGCTGCCCGTACACGGCTCGAAAACCTGGGGAAGTAATTACGGTCCCACTAGTGCCGAATTCATAAGTTTCTGATCCGGATGGGGAAGCGGCTAAGCGAATAGTGACCGTCTGTCCTTCAGCGTCGTTCATCTGACTGGCTATCGTGCGACTCCAGATCAGTTGGTACAAACGAGCTTGATCACTATCGGCTTTGTCTCCTTTAAAACCAAGGTCAGCTGGATTTCGCCATGCGTCTCCTGCGGGGCGGATAGCTTCGTGCGCCTCTTGAGCGTTTTTGACCTTCTTGTTGTACACCCGAGCATCTGCAGGCAGGTGTTCGTTCCCATAGTGATCTCTGATCAAGGTCCGAGCGGCACTAAGCGCATCAGCCGACAACGTCGTGCTGTCGGTCCGCATATAGGTTATGTGCCCTTCTTCGTACAGCTTCTGGGCAGCTCCCATTGTTCGTGAGGCGGAGAACCCTAAACGCCCGCTGGCTTCTTGCTGAAGAGTCGAGGTCATGAAAGGCGGCGCTGGTCGCCGTCGGTAGGGTTTGGAGTCAACAGACTGAACAGTGAACTCAGCCCCAGTAAGCGTCGAAGCCAGTTCTTTTCCCTGGTCAATGTTTACGATCGTTCTGTCGGCCTGGCTGAGTTCGCCTTGGGAGTCGAAGTCTCGACCAGTTGCAACACGAACATCATTGATAGCGGTAAGAGCCGCAGTAAACGTCGCACCGGAGGACATCTCAGCCTCCAAGCTCGAATAGGCCGCTGTTTGGAATTCAATGCGTTGACGTTCTCGCTCAACAATCAAGCGATTAGCGACACTCTGAACTCTGCCAGCAGACAATCCAGGCTTAACTTTTTGCCACATAACAGGAGACACTTTGTATCCGTAGAGTCGATCAAACTTCCGCCGAGCTTCTTGAGCATCAACAAGGCGATGATCCAATTCTCGGGGGGAGGCGACCGCATCACGAATAGCTTTTTCGGTGATTTCGTGGAACACCATTCGATACACAGGCACTTGGGGGCTTAGCACTTCGAGCAGGTGCCAAGCGATAGCTTCGCCCTCGCGGTCCTCATCCGTCGCTAAGTAAAGCCCGTCTGAATTCTTCAGCAGCTTTTTCAATTTTGCTACTTGTTTTTTCGCCCTCTCGGTAACTACGTAGAGCGCCTTAAAATCATTGTCGACGTCTATACCCAGATTCGCCCATGACTCGCCTTTGTAGACGGCAGGTACCTCAGTTGCTTTGGCTGGAAGGTCACGTATGTGCCCGACTGAGGCCTCAACCACATAGTCGGAACCCAAGTACCGCTCAATGGTTTTAGCCTTGGCAGGTGATTCGACGATTACTAACGATTTAGGCACAACTGTTATTAATTCCGTAGTTTGAGTGGGGCTGTCAAATTATCGGTTTGCTCAAATCAAGCAAACTTATTGGCGGAAGGTACCGTTCATCTCTCCATTTCCAACGCACCTTCAGCATCAAAATCTCTGTATCTACTCATTAAACCG
>Ga0163179_10002892_pt1 | contig 11808 bp, 10 predicted proteins | sample AtlANTMetagenome_FD_109643 | JGI IMG/M metagenome (GOLD analysis project Ga0163179, IMG submission 109643) | Marine eukaryotic phytoplankton communities from the Atlantic Ocean - Atlantic ANT 2 Metagenome | ecosystem: Environmental > Aquatic > Marine > Oceanic | place: North Atlantic Ocean... | reverse complement strand
TGAGATAAAAAGAATACGGTGACCCCTAGAAGAAATATGACTTTAATTTCTTTTGAAACGACTATAGATTTCCAAATTAGGATCGTTTTGCTTCCATTTTTTTTCCCAACATGATCTTTTTGAATTTTAAATTCAGCTATAAATATCCAAAAAATCAAGGCAAAAGCGATTACGAATGTTTCAATTGCAATTGTCCAACGCCAGGAGTTTGTTAAAGGCATCAAAAGTGAATTGGACATGACGAGGACTAAAATGCTCCCGACTGCCGGGGCAGCTGTGTAAGCACCAACCGCAAACTTTCTTTCCCTTTCATTCGTGAACCAAAAACCAACTGCAGTCGGAGCGCAAGCAGATACTAAAGGACCTCCAATACCAAAAAGAGCAACTGCTATACATAAAGTTGTCAGATCATTAGCAAAAGAACGTGTGATCCCGCTTATAAAAACCAGAGAAGCTCCAATTGTCATTGAATACCCAACGCCTAAACGATCTATTACCCGTCCCGCTATTGGAGATGTGACTATATAGACCAATTGCCATGTCCCTAATGCAATTCCTATTTCCCCACGAGTCAGATTCAAATCTGACCGTATTTCTCCTACAAGAGGGGCTAGCGACATAGCCACCATGCCGAATCCAAGGTACACAAAGAAAACACCAGAAAAAATAACCCATCTGTATGAATCGTTGTGTACAGGTTCTTGAAGAAATTTCTTACGCACGTCAAATAATCTCACAACAATGAAGAAATGATCGTGCATTAGAACAAAACTTGCGCGATCCTGTTCTAGTGAATGAATTAATCTTAGATTATGACTCTTTAGATTCTTTGAACAGACCAGTCCTTATTGTGGCTTTTAAAGGGCTTTTTGATGCCAGTGGTTCAGCCACCTCTGCTCTTGAATGGCTAATCGAAAAGTCAGAGTCTGAGAATATTGGAGAAATTGACTCTGAAACTTTTTTTGACTTCACTCAAGAAAGACCTCTAATCAGTTTCGATAAAAATGGGGAAAGAGCTCTTACATGGCCTACAAATAAAATAGTAGCAATGAAAACCAAAGAAAATGAAAGAGACCTTCTTGCTATTTCTGGAGTTGAACCACACCTTCGCTGGCGCACATTTAGCGAACTTTTAATAGAACTAGTTAACAAATCAAATGCTGAATCTGTTCTTACACTCGGGTCAATGGTCGGAATGACGCCACACAGTCGACCTTTGACGGTCACAGGGAGCAGTACTAATCCAGAGCTTGCAGAACGCTTGCATCTGGAAAAACCTTCTTATCAAGGGCCAACTGGAATAGTTGGCGTGCTTCACGACGCACTCGACCGTTCAAAGATTCCAGTTATATCACTTCGAGTTTCAGTTCCTCACTATGTTCCAGATGCACCTAATCCAAAAGCGACAAGAGCTCTTCTTAGACGCTTTGAACAAGTAACTGGAGTTACGACAGAGTATGAAGAACTTGATGGACCCGCTGCTGATTGGCAAAAACAAGTAGATTCTGCCGTGGCCAGTGACGATGAAATAACTGCCTATGTAACCCGCTTAGAAACAGCTATTGATGAAGATGAAAACCTTTTACCTTCAGGAGATGATCTGGCCGCTGAATTTGAAGCTTTCCTTCGTGAACAAGACCCAGATTAAGATCGATACAGGAGAAATATGAATCAGAATAATACCATGGACCTCAAAGAGCTTCTAGCAGTAGCCGAACAAGCTGGCCGGTCATTAATAGATTCTGCTGAAAAAGATCTTGACGCAACTGTCCCTACTTGTCCGGAATGGAACAACTTAGAGCTTCTTAACCATATGAAAATGGTGTGGTGGTTCGCGGCTTCGCAAATCAATGCCGGAAACGAAACTGAAAGAACTGCTCCATCTGGTGAAATGAAAAACTCGCCCTTAGAGCAACTTGAAACTTTATTAAAAGCATGTCAGGTCAATGATTTTTCGTCTCCTTGCTGGTCGTGGACGACTAATAAAACTGTTGGTTTTTGGGTTAGACGCATGGCTCATGAGAACACGGTTCACAATTGGGATTCAGAAGGAACTTTAGACTCACGTTCTTCAATTTCGACGTTATTAGCTCTTGATGGAATCGAAGAGAAACTCTTTCTGTATCCTGCAGATACCGAATTTCCTACTGCTTCAATTCACTTGCATTGCACTGACTGTGAAGGTGAATGGATGCTGGCTCTATCAAGTGGTGAACTTGAAATAAAAAGAGAACACGGTAAAGGCGATGCAGCTGTAAAAGGCAGAGCGGAAGATATCCTTCTTTACCTTTGGGGTCGAGGGCAGGAAAATCTTGAATGCTTCGGAGATGAAGAGGTGATTAATACTTGGGCACGCATTGGCCCTTAATCAGGAAAGTTCCGCTCCTACAATGCCTACGAAAGAGACCATCTCACCTGGATAACCACCCAAGTTATGTACAAGTGCTTGCTGGGATTGTTCAAGAGAAATTGACCTATCAGCTGGCGCCTCTCCTCTTAGTTGCAACCATGTCTCATAGAACATTCTTAGTCCACTGGCACCCACTGGGTGACCGAAGGCTTTAAGTCCTCCATCAGTATTTACAGGAATTTCCCCATCTATATCGAAAGACCCATCAAGCACTTCCTGCCATGCTTTACCTTTTTCACAAAAACCCAAGTCTTCCATAAGAATCATCTCTGTTGGGGTGAAACAGTCATGAACTTCCGCCATGGCTAGTTCTTTTCTCGGTTCCGTAATCCCAGCTTGCATATAGGCGTCTTCAGCTGCAACGGCGCATTCGGGAAGAGTGGTGAAATCGAAATCTGGATCCACTAAACCGCTGCTATCTCCAGCAACTACAGAAAGCGCCTTTATATATAAAGGTTTATCAGTATATTTATGAGCATCTTCGGCTCTAACTACTACGGCAGCCGCTGCCCCATCAGCAACGCCGGCACAATCCATAACTGAGAGGTGTCCAGCAATCGATGGCATTTCACAGATCTTCTCAGCCGAAATCTCACGTCGAAATTGAGCTAGTTCATTTCTTGACCCATTGAAATGGTTTTTTTGAGCTATGCGAGCCACGACGTATCTGAGCTCGTCTTCATCAACTCCGTATCGCTTCGCATACGCAGGGATAATCAGACTAAACATGGCTGCTGCTGTCAATGTCCGATTTGTGCCATCAGTCGGAACAGGAAAAGCATTGAGACCTTGGTAACCGCTATCTTTTACTTTTTCTGCTCCTAGCGCCATTGCAGAGTCATACGCACCAGAAGCTACTGCGTAACAAGCTTGACGCAGAGACTCAGACCCGGTGGCACAATAATTTTCTACACGGGTAACAGGTTTGCCTGAAAGTCTCAAAGGTGTAGCTAAAGCTATTCCTGATGCCGCGGACTGCGAAGTTCCGAACCAATAAGCATCTATCAGGTCAGTCTCAAGACCCGCTGATTTTGTAGCTTTTTCCGATGCCTCGATAATGAGATCGTCAAGTGATTTGTCCCAATGTTCACCAAAATTCGTACAACCCATTCCTACAATTGCGACTTGATCTTTAATGCCATGTGACGCCATTTAAGACTTCCCTCTTTCTCGCCTTATCGGTCTTGCTTTCCAAAAGTAGTTGTGGATTCCATCAGCTGTATACAAACAACGAAACGTCATTTCTACCCGATCACCGATTTCAATTTTCTCTGGGTCTGCGTCTGCAAGTTCGACGGGAAGTCGCCCCCCATCTTCGAAATTAACTACAGCGAAAACTACAGGAGAGTTTGGAGAGTAAACCAAATTATCAACTGTGAAAGTCTCGATCGTTCCTATCGAATCAGCCATAGGTAACTGCTCCATGTCATCAATACCGCCGCCTTTTATACCGATGCGAGATGGTGGCATGTGGACTATTCCTGTCGTTGCATCTTTGGATGCAACAAAACCCATTTTCCAATCATTTCGTCTCATAGCAGCTGATGAGGAAGGCCTAGTCGGAGAAGGGCGATTAGGGAGTTGACTGTCTAACAATCCACGCCATGAAAGATACTTACCATAGGGAACTGGTGACTGATTTTCTATTTGCTCAGAAACAGGAAAAGAATTTCTCCGATTTTCAATTTCTTGGGTGGTTCGAAAGAAAAGAATGTCGCAACCATCAGCTAGAACTATTAATGCAACTACCTCATCTGGTTTTGCTTGATCAAGAAAATTAGCCAGAAGAAGTGACGGCTGGGCGGCACCTGCATTCCCAATCTTTCCAGTCAAATCATCAGCTACTTCCACATTAAGTAAAGGAGTTGATTTAGCTACAGCACGAGAATGAAGCCCTGATATAAGTGCAAAGTTTATATCTTCAGTTTTCATGCCGACTTTCTTTAAGGCTTCATTCCAGGCTCTGTCAACCAGTGGCTTATATGCTTGTTCCCCAAACCGCTCTTCCCATACTTGAGAATAAGAACTTCCTGGCACGCGCCACCTATCAATAAAATCAGAAGTTATTGAAACTCCACCTAGGTACTCTGCGAGTAAAGCCCCTTGTTCGTCTGTTCCGATTAATAGAGCTGTAGCAGCATCTCCACCGGAAGATTCTTCAGTTCCGCCTGATGGCCCTGTTCTTAAATCCGCAGCAACTACCAAAGTCGAGAGATCACTTTCTAAAGCATTGGATAAAGCACCTACTGCCGACCGGGTTGAATTCCCGAAGTCGACTACTTCTACAAAATCATCCAACTGAAGGGCTGAGTGTATATTTGTTGCATTTGTTTTATCCATGTATGCAGGAACAACAGTTGAGAAGGACAGCTTTTTCGGATTCATGTCTGACCCTTTTAAAGCACTTCGGGCAGCCTCAACTCCCATGGTGGTGGTATTTTCATCATAAGATGCAACGGATCTAGAGCCCTTATTTGACCCTTTACCTGTGAATTCAACTATTGATGAACGCAGCAGGCAACCTCTGGGTATGTAGGCGCCATATGAAATAATTCCATGGACTCCCATTATTAAGCCCCCAATTGCCTATTATCTGAATTAGTAAGAATCAACTTAATCCAATCCAATGAACCTTAAGGAAGTATCCTAGGCTTAAATCTTTATTCTCCCGACACAAGGAGTTCTTGATGGATTTAGGAGATATATCAAATGAAGACGCCGTCAAGTACGGAAAACCACTTGATGGTGTGAAAATACTTGCGGCCGAGCAGATGCAGGCCCTACCATTTGCTACTCAATTACTAGCCCGCTTAGGCGCTGAAGTAGTGAAAATTGAGCACCCAATCAAAGGTGAGTCTGCACGTGGTTCTGTACCTTTCATGAACGATCCATATGGGAATCCTGTAGGAGCTACTTTCCTTCGAAATAACTTAAATAAAAAAAGTGTTGGAATTGATCTCTCGACATCAGAAGGTCAGGATCTTTTTCTTCGTTTAGTTCCAAATTTTGATGTAATCGGCGACAATTTTAAACCAGGAACCATGAAAAAATTTGGACTTGATTACAAATCAATCAACTCTAAGTATCCAAATGTGATAGTTATATCTATTTCAGGTTTTGGGAACTCCGGAGACTCGCCTTATCAGAACTGGCCAGCTTACAATTCAGTGGCCGAAGCAATGTCAGGCCTTTACGATTTCAAGCGCCGTGACGGAGAACCCCCCATAGTTAATCCGATGGGTGCAGTAGGTGATATTGCAACGAGTTTATTCGGTGTTATCGGGATACTTGCTGCTCTTAGACATAGAGAAGATACAGGTAAAGGTCAATACATTGATATAGCCATGTTTGATTGCATGGCGTCTTTAGCTGATGTTGCTATAAATTTTCATTCAATGGGAATCCCACGAGAGCCAAACCCAGCACCTTATGTCATTGCTCCCTTTCGCTGTAGTGACGGCTATTTAGTTCTTCAATTTGTTCGGGAGCATCAGTTCGAGAACCTCGCAAATCTGATCGACAAAACTGACTGGATCGGAGACCCGCGTTTTCAAGAGAGGTCAGGATGGGGAGAACATTTACATTCAGACATTATTCCTGCATTAGAAGAATGGTCTAAAAACCGAACTAGATCTGAGACTTCAAGTTTGCTCGCTGAGGCAAACGTGGCATCGGGGCCTGTTTTAACTACCTCAGAAGTGGTTGAGGACCCACACTTAGAAGAAAGAAATATGATCGTGTCATTGCCTAGGACCGATGAGATAAGCGACCCTGTTCTTCTACCCGGAAATCCTATAAAAATGTCAAAAGTAGCTGAAGGGCCCGAAATCAGAGTTCCATGGGTTGGAGAGCATACAAATCAGGTTCTTACCGAAGAACTAGATCTCAGCGTTACAGAACTAGAAGATCTTAGAAAAATGGGCGTTATTAGCCAATAAATTCATTCCTCAATATATTTATCTAGAAGCTGAGCGACTGTCATCTCTATCGGAATTTTTTCAACTCCGATTACGCGATCAATCACTTCTTGCATGTTGTATATTCTTCGCTCCTGATAACACAAAGGCGTTCCGTCATAGGTTGGGGACTCCATCGCTTTCTGCATTGCATCAAGATTCCAAACGTCTTCATCTATTACTCCAGCAAATTCAGATATCCGTTGTTTCCATGCTTCGGGCGGGTCACCATCTCCCCAATCTGGAGCGTAGTGATATATACGAATCTTAGTTTTATCAATACCTGCGGGGAAAAATAGCATGACAGGAAAGCCTGTAGCCGCTAGGGGCGTAATGAAATTTGGAAAGATCGTAAATGAATAACTAGTGCAATGGACAATAGGATGAACGGTTGAAATGTTTTCAAGCCCTAACGGGTCTTTCACTGTCTTAAAATCTTTCCATGATTCCATTCCAAGCTTCTCTACCATTTGTTTTGAACGTGGAACTACCATTCTGGAATTACCGTGTTTTAAAAGACCCATCGTTCCACCGCGCGAGTCAAGACTTGTCCATCCCCCACGATCATGTATGAAGCGAAAATGGTAGACCTCTTGAAATGCTTCGATTGCAACTTTCCAGTTGCAATTGACTTCACGGTGATCTGTGCCCACTAAACGAAGATTCTCACATTGATACTGTTTCATTTCTTCAGGGATTTTTCCTAAGAAATCAATCAGAGGAGATGCGTTTGGATTCACGTTGATCCAGATCCATCCCCCCCATGTGTCACAACTTATTTCTGGTAATCCTCGGTCTTCCTTACATAGGTCAACGAAATCCCTTTCGTCTGGTACAGCTAAAAGTTCGCCGTTATCTATTCCGTATGTCCACGAATGGTACTGACACTGTAAACGACGTATGGTGCCTTTTTTCTCTCTTACAACCGGTGCTCCGCGATGTCTGCAGGTATTTGAAAAACATCGAATTTTATTATCGTTCCCTCTTACTACTATTAATGGGATTCCGGTCTCTTCAAATAGAAAGTAGTTTCCTGGATCGGGTATGTCTTCAACTCGACCCGCTGCAAGCCAACTGTTATTCCATAAATATTTTTGTTCTAGCTCATAAAAATCTTCGTCCGTATAACGCGCCGAAGGGATATCAGGAAACTGAGGGAAATTTTCTGGTGGGGCTTTTCTGTCTAATTCATACTCCATGTCTGCAACTAGTCGATCAACTAATTTTTGATCAAGTAAAAATTCACTCATAATTTTCCCCTTAAGCAAGCCTAAATCGCATAAACACTAAATTAAAACTTTAAGAACGGAATGTTCGTTCGAGGTCTCTGTTGTTTATTTACAGAGCACCCCTGTCCCAGCAATACCGCAATAGCCATTCGGATTCTTATGTAAGTATTGTTGGTGGTATTCCTCCGCGTAGTAGAAATTTTTTTGAATTTCAACTGTCGTTTTAATCTCATCAAAACCAGAAGCAAGTAACGACCCTTCATAAGCCTTAAGGCTTTCATCAGCTTCGACTAACTGCTCTTGATCCGTTACCCAAATTCCGGACCTGTATTGTGTACCGATATCGTTTCCTTGCCGCATGCCTTGCGTTGGATCATGACTCTCCCAAAAAACCTTTAACAAATCTTTTAAGTCAAGCAATTCTTTCTGAAAGACCACCAACACAACCTCTGCGTGTCCAGTTAGCCCAGAGCAAACTTCTTCGTAAGTCGGATTGGGTGTATGACCACCGCTGTATCCAACTGCTGTAACCCATACCCCATCAAGTTCCCAAAAAAATCTTTCAGCTCCCCAAAAACAACCCATTCCGACTACCAATGAATCCATCTCTTCAGAAAAGGGCGGGGTCATGTTATTACCGTTAAAAGTGTGAACCCCTGATATAGAAGTTGGCGTTGATCGGCCGGGTAGACAATCTTCGCTCTTGGGTATGTTTAAAAGCTTCTGGTGAAAAGACATGGTTAAATTCTCCTAAATTGTATAGGCAAGATTCTCTGCGATTCGTCTTGCTACTTCCAGATCACCGCCTAGGAGCACTCGCCCATCTTCTATATATCTTGTTGAATCGTCACGTCCTCCTGTTAAGGCAGTGAAATCCAATGACGACATTGTCAGGGTACTAGTCGGATCTTCGTCAAAAGATTCTACTAATGAGGCCCTCCCATCACTTACTTCGACTCTTAGGGTTCTCTCGACAGGTCCTGAAATGATAATTTGGATACGGCTACCTTCTGGGGCTCCACCTTTTTTACCCACTATGTATCCAGCAGCGGAAGAGACTTCGTCAATTGCTATTTCAGCCGGCAAACCATCTTCGTCTCCGGGAAGACCTAGAGGTTCTCTGCAATCCTGCATGTGCAACCATGCGTCATAAACTCTAATTTGCATAAACCTTCCGTATGGCGCTTCGCCGGCTGGTGTCCATCCAACAGCTTGAAACTCTTCGTCACTCATTTCTGATAGGACATTAAATCTTTCAGCTGTTACTTCGTTAAACAAAGCAAGTATTTCACTACCTTCCTTTTCACGAAAACTATGTATCGCTTTTTCGTTTGCTTCGCCTACAGGATTTTTTACATGATCGGCCGACACCTCTACTTCTGGTAGTTTCTGACCACTTAACATGTATTCGCCCCCGACAAGATGAGATAGGTTGTCTTTGACAGTCCAACCAGGAAGACGGCTATAAGTTTGCCATTGGCTTTCGTTCAATTGTGAGCCAAACTGACTCCATTTTCCCCAAATTTGATTGAGTCCTTCAACAATCTGGGTTTTGTTTATACTCATTTTCACTCCTATTTAAGGTGTAGGGTTCGCTCTTGTCTCCCAATCTCTTGCTTTGACGTAAGGATTGAATGCGTCGCTGATCATTTCAAGATCGGAGGGCATTTTGGGTCTTTGCATCTCGTACAAATTAGGAAATTCCAGCCACCCGGTTATTAAATGCCATAATTTATCAGCCTTCTCACCTGTAGGTGGATTAATTAAAACCGGTCCGAAAATCCTTTCATTTTGACTAAAAACAAGTGTTGGAACCCCGAAACCTCCCAAGGAAACAACAAGTTCGTGATCTTTTTTCACATCATCGTGTGTTGTTGGGTCGGCAAGTGCTTCTTCAACGATCTGAGGGTCTTGATCCATTTCTTTCAAAAGTAAGCGAGCTACATCGGGATCATGGGGCTTGCGTCCTTCAATGTGGAGAGCTGTTCCTGATTTTAGATACCAAGCGTCATTTAGGGCTGGGTCAATTCTTTTGAGAAAAGCTCCTATTCTCATCATTGACCACCCATAAGACCATTCACGCTCCCATGGGTGTTTTTTACCTTCTTCGTGATTAATTTCTTCAAGACTAAAAAAACACCAGTCAACTTCTATGTTTAACCTGTCTCTAACTTCGCGCATCCAGATCGATGTTTGATACGCCCAAGGGCACATGACGTCAAAGTGAAATGCCACATGGCTCGGACTGTTTTCATTTTCCATCAATTACTCCTTTTCTTGCAATTTATGACGTAAAACCTTACCAAGTGCGTTCCTAGGTAATTCTTTCACAATTACCAATCTTTTAGGAATTTTGTAGGGGGCTAAATATTGTGAAGCATGTTTTCTGACTTCGGCGATATTAATACTGTTAATTCCTTTTTCCATCACAATCCAAGCTACGACTTCCTCTCCCCACTCTTGTGATTTGACTCCTGATACTGCCGCTTCAGCAATTTCTGGGTGTGCTTGCATGACTTCGTCAACTTCTTGTGGGTAAACATTTAGTCCACCAGTAATTATTAGCTCTTTTATACGACCGTTAATCGTCACATAGTTATCGTCAGATACCTCTGCTATGTCTCCTGTTTTAAACCACCCTGAGTTAAAAGAATCATTAGTTTCTTTCTGTTTAGACCAATACCCTTTGAATACAGATTCACCACGGACTAATACTTCCTTGCTTTCTTCCTCTATTTGAATCTCTACACCTGGCAAAGGAAATCCAACTGAGCCAGCACGTCGTTCACCTATATAAGGGTTGGAAATCGTAAGCATCGTCTCGGTGGTTCCATAACGTTCCAGTACATCAACTCCTCCTTTGTCTTTTAATTGTTGATGTAAATCTGCTGGTAGAGGTGCAGAGCCAGAAACACATAAACGCAATGAGGCTAGCTGACTGATTCTTTCATCTTCAACAAGTCTTTGATACATGGTTGGGACTCCAAAAAACATCGAACAATTATTCTCAGCTATTTCAGAAAATACCAAATCTTTGTCGAAACCTTCCTGCAGAACAGCTGAGCCTCCGACTAGCAATGTTCCGTGTAAACCTATACCCATTCCATGAATATGGAATAAAGGTAGACATAGCAAAAGACGGTCTGACTCTGTCCACTCCCATGCTCTAGCGACTGAAAGGGCTCCAGCTAATAACGATCTCTGGGTGTGGGTAGCTCCTTTGGGTTTGCCAGTAGTTCCTGATGTGTATGCGATCAAGGCCGGGTCTTCTGGTTTAGCAAGATCCAAATCTGGATTGGGTCCGCTTCTTGTTTCAACTGCTGTGGAAGAGACAAATAATTCAGAATCGATTGAATTTAGAAGTTTGTGCCATTCCTCTTGATCTACTAAGGCTGCTCGTGGTTTCGAATCTTCAATTAGAAATGCTAATTCTGTTTCCGTGTATGAGATATTTACAGGCACAACAACAAGACCGAGTCTTAAACATGCGACGTGAGAAATGACTAAATCTAGCGAATTTTCTCCAGCGATTAGAACACGATCTCCGGGGAGTAGCCCAGAATTAGCTAGGTTAGATGCTGTTTTGGAAGTCAGATCTAGAAAACTTCCTCGATCTATTTCACGACCATTGAAAGAAAAAAGTTTTCTTTCGGGTTCTATTTCTAACGTTTTTACCCAAGACCCCACAAGGGTTTCTTCGTCTGGTATCCGTAATTTATGCCCTGATATTACAAGTTGAGTTCCCATACAAATTTTTCAATACCTTTTCTTACATTTCGAACATACAAGCAACCACGCCCGTGGCCTTGACACAACAGGCAAAATCAGGCATACTAATGGAAGCCATTAAATAAAGGGGTTTCTATGGAATTCGGTATTTTCAGCAACGGTTACATACCTGGACCGGCTGCCCATGACACAGAGTCCGAACATACGGAACTAATGCGTGAAGCTAGTTACGGGGTCTTAGCTGATAAAAACAACTGGAAATATATGTGGTTTGGCGAGCACCATGCTCTTACTGAATACAGTCACATGTCAGCCCCATCACCGTTGATGGGCTGGGTGGCAGCACAAACAGACTACATACACCTTGGTTCGGCAATCACGAGTTTGCCAACAAACAAAGAGCACCCAGTACGTATCGCCGAAAGAGCCGCAATGCTTGATCATGTCACCGAAAATCGCTTTGAATTCGGAACTGGGCGCGGTG
>Ga0163179_10002890_pt1 | contig 11816 bp, 11 predicted proteins | sample AtlANTMetagenome_FD_109643 | JGI IMG/M metagenome (GOLD analysis project Ga0163179, IMG submission 109643) | Marine eukaryotic phytoplankton communities from the Atlantic Ocean - Atlantic ANT 2 Metagenome | ecosystem: Environmental > Aquatic > Marine > Oceanic | place: North Atlantic Ocean... | reverse complement strand
CGAGCCCCTTGATCACACTCACAGTGGTTTGGTCCGGGTCGACAACCGACCCGTCACGCCATCCCACCGCGAGACTTAAATCAATCGACAAACGTTGTTCTGACAAAAGCATCAGCAAATGAAGGTCCGCCCCAGACCTGCCAGAAAGGCGGTCGTGCACATGGGATACGCGCAATCTCCTCTCCAAAAAGCCCTCCTTCATTCGACCATCTGTAGACACATAGGTTAGTCCGCCGCGGCTTAGGAGGTCACATGACTGTTGGGAACAACGCGTTGTTGGAAAATTACCGCACACGCGTAACGGAACTAGAGGCTTTACGGGGCGCTCTGGGACTCCTGGGTTGGGATCAGCAGACGATGATGCCAAAACAAGGCGCGTCTCCCCGAGGCCAACAGCAGGCAGCACTCGCGAGCATTTTGCATGAGCGCCTTACAGATCCCGCATTCGGCGATCTCATAAGCGCGCTATCAGACGAACCACCCAACGACCCCGAGCTTCGTTCTGGCCTTAAGGCGACCAAAAAGCAGCGAGATCAAGCCGTAAAACTCCCTGCCTCGCTCGTACGAGAAAAAGCGTTGGCGCAGGCCGCGGGCGATGCCGCGTGGAATCAAGCGAAAGCGGACGGCGCGGTGGACGCGTTCAAACCCGCCCTCGCCAGACTGATCGAATTGGCGCGAGAAGAGTCTGCGCATTTGGGTGAGTCAGGCGCACATCCTTACGAACCCCTGCTCGATCGCTACGAACCGGGAATGAAAGTCGAAACACTGAAGGAGACCTTCAGCAATCTCGAACAAGCGCTCCGACCGCTCATCGAAGCCGTCGGCGAACTGCCAACCCGTAACGATTACGACGCACACTTCGATAAGTCGGGCCAACTGGCGCTACACCACGAGGTCGCCAACGCGCTCGGGTTTGACATGAATTCCGGGCGCCTCGACGAATCTGTTCACCCCTTCACCTGCGGCTTGTGCCCACAAGACGTGCGCATCACAACGCGCATCGACGAAACCAGCATCCTGGCTGGCTTGGGCGGCACAATCCACGAAGTGGGTCACGGCCTGTATGAACAAGGTCTTCCACTAAGTCTGTCGGGCACCGGGGCAATGACCGCCGCGAGCACAGGCCTTCATGAAAGCCAGAGCCGGTTCTGGGAAAACTTTATCGGCAGTTCAAAGCCCTTTTTCAACTGGCTTGCAAAGGTGTTGCCCCAACACTTCAACGGTCAAACGGCGGACGCAACGGCGCTATACCAAGCGCGAAACCGGATCACACCGAGCTACATCCGTGTAGAAGCGGACGAAGCAACCTACAATTTGCACATCCTCGTGCGATTTGAACTTGAGGTAGCGCTTCTGGAAGGGAGCTTGACGGTGGATGATCTCGAGGCCGCATGGAACGACACCTACACACGCGTGCTCGGTGTCACGCCGAGAACACCGAATGAAGGCGTCCTACAAGACGTGCACTGGTCTCACGGCTTCTTCGGCTATTTCCCCACCTACACCTTAGGGAACCTATGGGCCGCGAGCCTTGCTGCTGGATTAGAAGCCCAGACGCCGAATCTCTGGGAGAACGTAGAGAACGGATCGTTTGGTGGTATTCTCGACTGGCTAAGAGAACACGTCCACCACAAAGGACACACCTTGGAAGCAGCACAGATCGTTGAACAAGCCGTCGGCAAGCGAGACGCAGTGGCCGATCTCGCGGCTCACCTGTGGCATCGCCACGGCGCGCTTTATGGGCTCACCCGGTAAACACACGCTTAAAAAACCCACGTGACTGATCTCCTACCCATCATCGACGAAGAGACTGGCAAGCCAGTCATCAGCTACTTTGTAGTGAGCTTCGTTCCCGATCCTCTGGCGAGCAAACTTGCGGAAATTGCCCAGCAACTTCCGGACGACTTTGAGCCGCAATCGCCCGAACGCATGCACATCACCTGGCGCAGTTTCGATGGCCTCCCCGCTGGACTGCTTGAACCTTTGAAGGACGCCCTGCGTGAGGTCTGCCAAAGCACAGAACCATTTGAAGCCGAAATTTCCGGCGGCGGAGAGTTCGACTTAGGTGCGGTGTGGGCCGGTATATCCCCGTCTAAACAGATCACGGACCTCCAGCGCCGCATCGACACCGCGCTCTCCGCATTGGGCCTCCCCGAGGCTACCCATGAATTCGTGCCTCACATCACGATAGGTCACGGCCCAGCGGGGGCTACCGCGCCGGCGAGTATCAGTAGCCTGCAAGAACGCTTTGAGGTCGACGAGGTGTTGCTCACCACGACAGGAAACCAAGCCTATCGCGTGGTCGTGCGTACCCCGCTGGGTGACGAAAGCGCGTGAACCGCCAGACAGCAGCTCACGATATTTGACCGAAAAGGTAAAGTCGGGGTTGACCATTTAAGAAATCGAGGGTACCAACGCGCCATACGGAGGCCGTTATGGAACTCTTGACGCCACAGCCAACCGGTGCCGAGCACCTTCCCGATCACGCCAACGCCCCAGAAGCGCGTGGTGTCACCATCGAACGCGTGGGCATCAAAGACCTGCGCTACCCGATTCAGGTGTTGGATCAATCCAACCGTCTTCAGAGCACGGTCGCCAACGTCAACCTTTACGTCGCGCTCCCCGCCCACGTAAAGGGCACGCACATGTCCCGATTTGTCGAGATTTTGAACGCCGTTCGCGGTGAAATGACGTTCAGAAATATGCCGCAGATTCTGGATGCGATTCAGGACCGCCTTGAAGCCAACGCCGCCTATATCGAACTGGACTTCCCCTACTTCGTCAACAAGCGGGCGCCTGTATCGGGCGCAGAATCGCTGATGGAGTACACCTGTCGATTCAAAGCCAGTCGAGAGGGCATCAAGACGCGCTTTCAGCTTGGCGTCAGGGTTCCCGTAAAGAGCCTGTGCCCCTGTTCAAAGGCAGTGAGCGATTACGGTGCGCACAACCAGCGCAGCTTGGTCGATGTGGAGATTTCGTCCGACGAGTTCGTATGGCTCGAAGAATTGATCTCGGCCATCGAAGCGTGTGGGTCCGCGCCACTTTACGCACTGCTTAAGCGCGAAGACGAAAAGTTCGTCACGGAGCAAGCGTATGACAATCCGAAGTTTGTAGAAGACCTCGTTCGAGACGTTGTGATCGCCGTACGGAACCTTCCCGGCGTCCGAACCTTAAACGTCAAAGTCGAAAACCTCGAGTCAATCCACAACCACTCGGCCTTCGCCGAGACCGGATGGAGCGCTGACGAGGACACGGCTGAGGTCGCGAGCTGGTCCAATATGGAATCAATCCACCCTCCCGAGTCCTTCGGCTCGTGGCTCCGCGCAAACCGTCAAACGCGGCAACAGAGCCAACGCCACCTGGCCATCCAGCTCGACATTTCGCCGAGCTATTTGAGTCGCGTTGAATCCGATGAAAAGCCGCTCTCTGAGAGCGCCCTAAAGCGGCTGGCGCAGGTCTGGGCGTTAGATCCTGTGACCGTGCAACTGCGGGCTGGGTCGATTCCCCCTGAGTTCTTGGATCGGATTCGGGAGCGACCCGAAGCCTTCCAAAACTGGGCCGAATCGGGAGCGCGCGGACAGAGAGAATCAAAATGACCGCACGGATCCTCATCGTCGATGACGAACAAGAGCTCGTACAAAACCTTTCGTACCGATTGGAGACGGAGGGCTTTGTCGTCAATGGCGCGTACGATGCCTCGACTGGATTACGCTACGCGGCTGCCACCCCTGCCCCGGACCTCATCGTCCTAGATCTCATGCTCCCTGACATGTCGGGCACGGACGTGTGCAGAAGGCTCCGAGAAGATCAGAAAACGCGAGATATCCCGGTGCTCATGCTCACAGCACGCGCCGACGAGTACGACCGTGTCGTCGGCTTCGAATCCGGCGCAGACGACTACGTCGTGAAGCCCTTCAGCACCCGTGAACTGGTGCTTCGGATCCGTGCACTCCTACGCAGAAACGCCCGCGTGCAACAAGCGGAAGAGGTCTTGGAATTTGGCTGCCTAAAACTCGACACCGGTGCGCATCGCGTTGAAGTCGATGGGATTGAGGCGGAAGTCACCGCACTGGAATTCCGTCTACTGCGCACTTTGATAGATAGGAAGGGCCGCGTACAAAGCCGAGATCAACTCCTGCGTGACGTCTGGGAATATGAAGGCTCGGTCACCACACGAACCGTCGACACGCACGTAAAACGCTTACGTGAAAAGCTGACGAACGCTGGCGCGTATATCGAGACGGTCCGCGGCGTCGGCTATCGCTTTAAAAGCGCTCCCGAATAGAGCGTAGATCCATGCTGTCCACCAGAAGCCGGCTATTTCTCGCGTCCCTGCCGTTGGTGACACTCGTCGTCGGATCAACGCTCTTTCTGGCACACCGCGCGATTGTCCAGGAACTTGGCGAGACGGCCGCTTTGGACCCACAGATCGTCCAAGGCGTTGAAAGCGCAATCTTTGTCACCGGCGCCGTGGGATTCGCTATCGCGCTTGTCGTGAGCTTTATCGGCGCACATTGGCTTTCAGCCAGCCTCTCCGCCCTGCTGGAGAGTGTGCGAAAAGCGACTACGGGCGACAAAGTCGGACTGTCCCTGATGTCGCGCCGTGATGAGATCGGCGGACTCGCCCGAATAGTGCGCAACCTTTCCGAAGAGGTCGAAGCGTTGATCGCAACGCAGACAGAAGAACGCGATCGGTTCAACGCGGTGCTTCAAGGTATGGATGCCGCCGTTATCGCACTGGATCCACTGCACCGAATCTTACTCATGAACCGGAGCGCGAGAGAGCTCTTCGATTTTGCCGAGGCGCCAATCGGACGGCTTGTCGTGGAGTGTATCCGCACGCCTAAAGTCGTCGAGGTGCTACGCGACAACCGAACGCTTTCAGCGCCTCTCGAGTTCGAGTTCCGCTCACCGCGCGGCAAGTACCTTTTGGCAAGGCTCACACCCCAAAGAAACACGCCGGGCAGTGTGTTGGTTTTGCACGACATCTCCGAGCTACGACGCTTAGAGCGGGTGCGACGAGACTTCTTCACGAATGTCTCCCATGAACTCCGAACCCCGGTCGCAATTATCCGATCGGCCGCCGAGAACCTTACCGACGGGGCGTTAGACTCGCGGCCTCACGCCGAGCGATTCGTCGCGTCTATCCTCCGCAACTCAGAGCGCATCTCGACACTCCTTGCGGAGGTGATGGACCTCGCCAGCTTGGAGTCTGGGGCATATCGCTTGAACCCAGAGGATCTAAACGTCAGCGACGTCGTGCGTGGGGTTATCGAAGCCCTACAGCCGCTCGCCGATGAAAAACGTATCTCGTGTACCGCCGAACTCGATGGACCGCTCAATGCGCAGGTGGACCGACTGGCGCTCGAGCACATCCTCTCAAACCTGCTAACGAACGCGATAAAATACACCCAAGAAGAGGGATCGGTGCGCGTCACCGCAACAGAACACGCCGGCCAAATCACCCTCGTCGTCGAAGACGATGGACCAGGCATCGCACCACAGCACCACACGCGACTGTTCGAACGCTTCTACCGGATAGACTCTGGCCGCGCCCGAAAACAGGGTGGCGCCGGCTTAGGGCTGTCGATTGCCAAGCATCTGACAACGGCTATTGGCGGCGAAATTTCGTTCGACAGCGCTTACACATCCGGCGCCCGTTTTGCGGTGCAGTTTCGCACACAACACGACCTTTAGGCGTACTCCTCGCGCCGTTGTAGCGCCCTGTTGAGCCACGCCCACACGACGGCACGCAAGTCTGACGCATATCTCTTTCCGTTTTGCAACACAGCGTTCACGAAGCTGTCACAAACGGTCCATAAGTTCTGCGCATCAATCCACCAGGAGCCTGGACAATGATCCGCTTTATCCTTCCGATGTTACTCGCCTCGACCACTGCCCTCGCGCAAGACGCCGAGCCCGCCCCCGTCGCCGTAAGCGGCGTCATCTTCTCTAGTTTCGGGGTGGACTTGACCGACGCACCCACGTCTGCATTCGACGTTGATCGCGTCTATCTCACCTACAAAAAGAAGATTGGCGATGATTTTGGGATCCGAGTCACCACCGATGCGGGCCGCACCACCGAAGATGACGGAAAACAGCGTCTATTCGTTAAATACGCGTACGCGGAATGGAAAAACGCCATCCCCGGGACCACATTGAGATTTGGCGCCGCGGGCATGCCCTTCCCGGGCTACTACGACAAATTCTGGGGCCACCGGTACGTCTCAAAGGCGTTTACCGATGCAAACAAGCTCTTGAAGACGTCCGACTTCGGTATGCACGCGCTGGGCAAAACCAGCAACGGCCTGTTCGACTGGCAGGTCTCTTTGGTTAACGGAGAAGGCTACGGCACCGAAGAACCCGACGCCGACAAGGCGGTTGTCGCACGCGCTACGATAGACCCACTCCGAGGCGGCGACGCAGGAAGGCTACCGATAACCCTCACGGTGTCCCAAGACGTACTCACCGATAACCCTCGAACGCTATACGGCGCTGCGACGGGCTTTTCGAACGCCAACACCACCGCTTGGGTGGAATACGTCGGCACCCTGCAAGCGGATGTGACCGGTACGGGACTCTCCGCGACCCTTCTACAAGGAATTGGGCCCGTAAACATCCTCGCCCGATACGATTTCCTCGATGAGGACACTGGCACGACAGACGACGCAGAATCCACGCTCATCGCGGGGCTATCAGGCGCCGTCGAAAAGGGCATAGAACTCGCGTTGACCTTCGAACAGACCGTGACGGAGGCAGACACTGACAACCCAGAACAAGGCGTCTTCCTTCGCACGCAAGCCAAGTTCTAAGCCCTTTTGTCACACAACTGTCACAGAACCGGCATCCAACCGTAAACGCCGTCACCTATATAGCGGCCGACACATAGAGGTTTTTCATGTCTAAACTTACCCCGTTCATGCTGCTCGCCAGTACCGCGCTCTTCACAGCATGCGGCCAATCCGGCGACGAAGCAGGCACTGCACCGCAGCTGCTCACCATCGACGGCTCTTCCACGGTCTTTCCCATCTCTGAGGCGATGGCTGAGGAATACCAACTCAAAACGAAAACGCGAGTGACCGTAGGTGCTTCCGGAACCGGCGGCGGCTTTAAGAAGTTTTGCGCAGGCGAGATCGACATCACAGGTGCGTCTCGGAACGTAAAGCCCACGGAATCGGAAATGTGCGCCGCTAACGGCGTCGAGATGATCGAACTTCCCGTGGCCTTCGACGGCATCTCCGTCGTGATTCACCCAAGCAACACGTGGGCAAAAACGCTCACCGTCGACCAGCTCAAGAAGATTTGGGAGCCAGGCGCACAAGGCGTGATCAACAACTGGAACCAAATCGACCCAAGCTTCCCCGACAAGAAGCTGTCGCTCTTCGGACCTGGCGTAGACTCGGGCACCTTTGATTACTTCACCAAGGTGATCAACGGCGAAACACAAGCGAGCCGTGGCGACTACACCGCCAGTGAAGACGACAACGTGCTCGTGCACGGTGTGTCCACGGACGAAGGCGCGCTCGGATACTTCGGCTTCGCCTACTACATCGAAAACAAAGGCAAGATCAACGCAGTCGCGATTCAAAACACCGACGCTGAGCCGGTGTTGCCATCCAAAGAGACGATCGCTTCGGGCACCTATGCCCCCCTTTCTCGCGCGATCTTTATCTACGCGAGCAAAGAAGCGAGCAAGCGGCCTGAGGTCTCAGGCTTCGTGGACTTCTACCTCGGTGAAGGGGCAAGTTTGGTGGAAGAGGTTGGCTACATCACCCTTCCCGAAGCCACCGCGCAAGAAGCCCGCGACAGGTACGCGGCCGGCACAGCGCAAGGCGAAGCCATCTAAATCCTAAAAAAGGAGCACACGCGTTTCGTGTCTTCTTCTAAACCAGAAACGAACATTGAGCGTGCATCCGCGTCTAAAGACATGGATGCACGCGTTCGTCGTGCTTCTATAAAAGGGTCGTCACGGTCGATAGGCGAATCCGTAATCGAGAAGTGCCTCGCTGCGAGTGGTGCCGCGTCCATCCTGGTGACACTTGGCATCATCTACACGCTGTCGGCAGAAACAATCGCGTTTTTCGCTGAGGTGAGTTTCGCCGAGTTCCTGCTCGACACCGAATGGACGCCGTTGTTTTCAACGAAGCACTTCGGGATCTGGCCCCTGGTATCAGGCACACTGATCACATCCGTCGCCGCGATCGCCTTCGCGCTCCCCTTCGGACTGCTTTCGGCCATCTACCTGTGCGAATATGCGACGCCTAAAGCGCGCCTATTTCTAAAGCCGGCGCTTGAAGTGCTCGCCGGCGTCCCGACCATTGTGTACGGCTTTTTCGCGTTGATCGTGGTCACCCCGTGGTTGCAAGCCTTCGTGCCCGACCTCGCCGGATTCAACGCGCTCGCGCCCGGACTGGTCATTGGGATCATGATCACACCCATGATCGCCTCGCTTTCTGAAGATGCGCTGTATGCCGTACCCAACACGTTGCGAGAGGCCTCTTACGGCTTGGGCGCGGATAAGGTCACGACGATCCTACGCGTGGTCGTTCCCGCCGCGCGTTCGGGGATTACTGCATCCGTACTGCTGGCGATTTCCAGAGCGGTCGGCGAGACGATGATCGTCGCCATCGCAGCCGGTCAGCGCCCCACGATGACGATCGACCCGCGCGAATCGGTTCAGACCATGACCGCGTTCATCGTACAAGTCAGCATGGGCGACACCCCAGCTGGGACGCTCGAATACCGCACGATTTTCGCTGTGGGTTCCGCGCTGTTTCTATTGACCTTCTGCATCAACCTCTTGAGCCAGCGCATCGCGCGAAGCAAATACGAGGGGGTCGCATGAACGCTTGGGCCTCCGAGCAACGAAGCCGCACAGGTGAGCGTGCCTTTCGCTCCCTTTGCCTATTCGCCGTGCTCGTTCCGTTAGCGCTCCTTGGTGCGCTGCTATTCGATGTCGCGTTGGATGGACTCGGGCGCATCGACCTCGACTTTCTTCGCAACTACCCCTCTCGCAAAGCCGAACGTGCAGGACTCCTGCCTTCCTTGGTAGGCACCGTCTATCTGATCTCGCTCACGGCACTGCTCGCCGTCCCGCTTGGCGCAGGTGCAGCAGTCTATCTAGAGGAATACGGAGGCCGAACTCGCCTCTCGAAGCTGGTAGAGGTCAACATCGCAAACCTCGCCGGCGTACCGTCGGTGATCTACGGATTACTCGGCCTGGGCATCTTCGTACGGACTTGTGGCATGGGGCGGAGCCTATTGGCCGGCGCGTGCACTCTCGCATTGCTGATTCTCCCCATCATCATCATCGCCTCGCGCGAAGCGCTGCGAAACGTCCCCAAAGACCTGCGAGACGCCTGTTATGGCTTGGGCGCCACGAAGTGGCAGACGACACGCCAAGTCGTACTCCCACTTGCGCTCCCCGGGATCTTGACGGGCTCTATCCTCGCGGTCTCACGCGCCATCGGTGAAACGGCGCCACTCATCGTCGTTGGCGCGTCGACTTACATCACCTTCCTGCCAGACGGCCCAATGTCGCCGTTCAGCGCGCTCCCCATCCAGATCTTCAACTGGGTGTCTCGCCCAAATGAAGCCTTTCTTGAGAACGCGTCCGCGGGCATCATCGTGCTGCTCGTCACGATGCTCAGCATCAACGCAGCCGCGCTAGTGCTTCGGGCACGTTTACAAGCCCGAATCGGTTAAGAGTGAACCCAATGACCACGTCGAACCAAAGCGAAGATGTACAAAGCGGGATTCACATCCGCGACCTGAACGCCGGATTTGGCGACAACCAGGTCCTAAAAAACATCTCACTGGATATTCCCCCTCAGAGCGTCACAGCGGTCATCGGACCTTCCGGATGCGGAAAGTCCACGATGGTACGGTGCCTCAACCGTATGCATGAGTTGGTCGGCAGTGCTTGGGTGAACGGCTCCGTAAAACTCGGCGAAGACGACATCTACGGTTCGAATGTAGACCCCGTGCTGCTACGCAGAACTGTCGGGATGGTTTTCCAAAAACCGAACCCCTTCCCTCACCTGTCAATCCGCGACAACGTGCTGTCTGGACTTAAGCTCACAGGCCGCCTAGTCGCCTCTAAGGCCGACGAGATCGTTGAGCGAGCGCTCGTCGATGCGGCGCTCTGGGATGAGGTCAAAGACCGGTTGGATGACGCAGGGCGCGGCTTGTCCGGCGGACAGCAGCAGCGCCTTTGTATCGCCCGCTCGCTCGCGGTATCCCCAGACGTATTGCTCATGGACGAGCCCTGTTCTGCGCTGGACCCAATCGCTACCGCGAAGATCGAGGACCTCATTCGCCAACTTAAAGAACGGTACGCGATCGTCATCGTCACCCACAACATGCAGCAAGCCGCGCGCGCCTCGGACATGACCGCGTTCCTTCTCATGGGAGAGCTGGTCGAGTTCACGAGCACAAGCCGATTGTTTACGCAGCCAGATGATCAGCGAACCGAAGATTACATCACCGGAAAATTCGGATAGTGTAGGTTTAATATGAGCAATCAGGGACGAATAGACCGATACACCGATCAAGGGTACGCGACCGAATTGTTAGAGATTCGGGAGCGCTTGTTGCTCATGGCCGGCCGCGTAGAACACATGATCGGCGAGGCGATTGCGTCCATCGTGAATCGCGACACTGAGCGCGCAGAACTTGGCGTTGATCTCGACCGCCAGGTGAACCAGGACGAACTAGACCTTGATGCGCTCTGCCTGGAGCTGCTCGCGTGTCGTCAGCCGATGGCATCTGATCTTCGGTTCGTCGTGTTCACCCTGAAAATGGTGACAGACCTGGAGCGCATCGCAGACCTCGCCGTCAACATCATGGAGCGTGCGAAGGATCTGAACCGCAAACCCGCGCTCACCGAATACATCATCATCCCGCGTATGGGTGATCTGGTGAGAGAGATGGTCCGCAATGCCATCGACGCCTTCATCCAAAAAGACATCGACCTCGCGTTCGCGGTCATTGAAAAGGACGACGAGGTAGACGATTTGTATCGAGATCTGTTCCGACAGGTGCTCAACGTTATGCGTGAAGACAGCAAGCATGTGCACCGGGGCATCCATGTCCAATCTGTCGCCAAGTTCTTGGAACGGATCGGAGACCACAGCACCAATCTCGCAGAACAAGCTATTTTCATGATCGGCGGCGATGATGTCCGTCACGAAGGGAAGCTCGGAGATATTCGCTCCAAGGGCAACCCTGGCGACACCGAAGAAATCACGCTTTAGGGCGGCGACCCCGGCCGTACAGCGCGCTATAATCCGGCTTTATTGGGCCACAAAAAACAGCCCGCTATGCACCGGTCGTACGCTCTGCTGTACAGGCTTAGATGGCCCCACGACTTCCGTGGTGGAGAGATCTACGACACGGTCTCGCACAACCATACGCTTCGAAGACCCGCCGTCTAAGTTGCAGGCCGACACGCAGCCCAGTGCGCGCATCAGGTTTGCCGTGCCGTAAAGAGATAGCCCCAGCGCCCTTTCGAAGTTTCGGCCATCAACAGCCGCAAAGATCAACCGGCCCGTCGCGTCAATCCCCGCATCCATCCTAGGCAGCAAGTTGTTGTCTCCCGTTTCATCACCAGAAAAGGTCTGTGGCGGGGCTGTCCCCGTAAAATCCTCGCGTACAAACGAAAGAGACGACTCGCCATCCGCAATCAACACCGGGCCTCCGGCGATAGCCTCTTTGACCGACAAGCCCTCTGCTCCCCTCGGAAGGCGCCAATCCACAACATCGCCGCGCTTCAAAATCGCAGGAAACCCCTTCGGAAAGGTGATCACACACCCATT
>Ga0163179_10002889_pt1 | contig 11817 bp, 22 predicted proteins | sample AtlANTMetagenome_FD_109643 | JGI IMG/M metagenome (GOLD analysis project Ga0163179, IMG submission 109643) | Marine eukaryotic phytoplankton communities from the Atlantic Ocean - Atlantic ANT 2 Metagenome | ecosystem: Environmental > Aquatic > Marine > Oceanic | place: North Atlantic Ocean... | reverse complement strand
TGATTTCAAAATTCAATTGAAAAAACAATTGCTTGAAGCTCCAAGAAAAGAACAGAATACACAATATTACCTAGATATGGATATTAAAACATTAGAGCAGGGTGGTGAGGCTAAAATTGTCACTATATTCTCGATAAATGCTGACGCTCCTGATATTATGACTGGATTGTTTGTAGAGCTTGTAGAGGGCGAGATGGACGATGAAGACAACCTTAATGTGGTGTTTAATAGAGTATTGGCCCAGTTTGTTAATTCTCGTAAGCCTGCGTTTATGCAAACAAACGAATCAATTGTTAGCACTTGGAAGGACTATTTAAAATCATGAGCAAATATATGCAGGATCCAGATTTTCTTTTTAGTGTTTTGGCTATGCTTGTTAAAAAAAGTGGTGGAAAAATAACCATAACTGACACAGAAATGAAGAATGTATCAAAAGGCGACCTAATTGGAATGTACTATGAACCAAAAAGTGGCGATTTAATTCTTAAGCAAGTTGAAAAAGAAGATATGCTCAAAGCTACCAGTATGGTGCGCGATGACATTGATAAAGCTTATGACAATTAGCTTATGTACACGTATAAAGCAAAGTTAATTCGCGTTATCGATGGTGACACTATAGAAGCTTCAGTTGACTTAGGGTTTGGGTTACGATATCAAATGCTTATCCGTCTACATGGCATTAATACACCAGAAACACGTACTAAAGACCTTAAAGAAAAAAAAGCAGGTATGACTGCTAAAAAAAGATTACAAGAGATTATGAATGATTGTGACGGCATATTTACTTTGAAATCTCATGGTATTGGAAAATACGGAAGATGCATTGGTACACTAATTATTAAAAATGTTGATGTTAATATGCTATTATTAGAAGAAGGACATGCGGAGAAATACAAATGAATGATTATGACGATTCAGTGTGGGATACATGGTCTGTTGATAGTTTTTCTACGAAACAAAAACTAAACGAAAAGAAAAGAACTGATAAAGAAGAGAATAAAAAGAAAAATGTATAACAATAATTTAGAATGGGGTGCAGCATTAATTCGCACAATGGGCTTTTTAAAAGAAATAAAAAGTTTTACTGAGTCGGAGTGGGCGCATTGCAATCAAAAATTAGTAGATATGCTTAATGATGATTTAACATGTCTAGCGCGTGCGCACAAAACTGACAAAGGTTGTTGGATGAAACCGTTACCAACAAGCGATCCTAAAATTGTTATAAATGGACTTCTTTCGGACGATGGATGGCCATCTATACAACATTCAGGACATAATTATACTTTAATATATTATGAATTATTAAAAAAATATAGATACAAAAAAATAAACATTCTCGAATTGGGAGTTGGTGATACAGGAGCCTCAGTTAAAATGTGGAGAGATTTTTTTCCTAATGCAAATGTTACTTTATTCGACCCTTTTTTCTTAATAGATGAAAATGTTGTTGTAACTCCTAAAGAACTTCAAAATTTAAATATTAATGTAGTTATTGGAAACCAGTTATCTGAAGAAGATCTACTAAAAACTATTGAGCACGAAGATTACAAATTTGATATTATTATTGATGACGCATCGCATGTTTCTGACGGTGTTCAAATTTCTTTAGCAACTCTTTTCCCTTATTTAAAAGAAGATGGATATTATTTTATTGAAGATCTTTACTCAATGAGAAGCAGGGACACAAGGTTGGAAGATGTTAACAGCTGGCTAGATGGACCGGCAGTTAATCAAAAAAATAAAAAAATATACCATAGAGAAGAAACTCATGTTATTGATAGCATTGCGAGTTTACTTGGCGAGTCCGGTAATTATAAATCAAAAATTTTATCAAGCGAACAAATATTATATTTAGAAAATAACTTGAAATTCGCAGCTGCTTTTCGTGATTTAAATTATGAAAGAAATCTTTTGCTTCTTAGAAAACAAAATTTATCTAAAGCTCATAGTTGGCTGACAAACGGAATACAAAGAGGTAGCGATGCAGATAAGCTGAGACAAAAACTTATAAAGGTATTTTTAGACAAATGAAACTCCTACTTGAAAATTGGCGAAAGTACATAACAGAAGATTGGCGTGATACATCGTGGAAAAACGATGAGGACGAGGTTACAATTGGAGAGGTGATTGATTATCTGGGAGATAAGACTGTTGATATTAATGTTTTAGAACTCTCGCAGCAATTACCGTCTTTACCAACACAGGGAGCAGAGAGGGTAGCTGCCGCAAGTTTAGAGTATCCAATTATCGTTGTGAAGAGAGATGGACAATACCAATATGTTCTGGACGGGAATCATCGACTTCAAAAAGCAATTGATGAAGAGATCGAGAGTATAAAAGCAAAAATCTTAGATGTTTCCACAGAAGCGAAAACACCCGAGAGATTTAAGAAAATGTTTGGAGGCCAAGATGAAACTCCTACTTGAAAATTGGCGACAGTACTTAAACGAATCAAAACTTCGTGTTTTTGATTTTGATGATACAATTGCAAAGTCAGATTCTAAAATTTATATCACCACTGATACTGGTGAAAAATTAGTTATGACACCGGGACAATATGCTACTCACAAAGTTAATCCGGATTATGAATATGATTTTTCTGAGTTCGACGAAGTTATTAACCCAAGAGAAATTAAACAAATTACAAATATTGTTCGTAACGCACTTAATGCCGGAACAGAAGGTCGTGAGATTGCAATATTGACTGCGCGGGATCAGAAGTCTGAAGATGCTATTAAAAAATACTTAGAAAGTATAGATATTGATACTTCCAAGATTACATTTGTTCTTTTAGGTGATTCATCTGCAGAAATGAAAGCTGCATGGATAGCTGACCGAATCGAGGCTGGAGCCACTGATGTTTTATTTTTCGATGATTCAGGTAAAAATGTCGATGCTGTGCAAGCCTTGACAAGCAAATACCCCGATGTTGAAATAAAAGCTAGAAAAGTAAAATACGCCGAAGATATTGCGGAAAATACTCCCCGAGAAGCCTAAAGAAAAAGATATACCTCTTCTTTTACTATTTAAGAGCGTGGAGGGTTATATAATGGCTGATTCAGATAATGGCTGGGATACGTATTCAAAATTAGTTTTACAACAACTTAAAACGATGGCCAGCGGCATCGAGGCTTTGCGCAATGAGTTACAGATGGTCAAAGAACAGTTAACGGAATTGAGAGCAAAAGAAGACCGAGTACAAGACATCAAAGCGTGGAAAGATAAAATGGATGATATTGCATCACCGCCGCAAATAAAAGCAGCTTTAGAAGAGATAGAAGAACTCAAAGAATTTAGAACCCGTTCAATGACAATATTTATGGTTGTTCAGTTTTTAATGGCAGGGGCTATAGGGTTATCGAAACTTTTTTAATTTTGACATTTTATAATAATATGTTATGCTTACAATATGAAATTTAATTTAGGTAATTTAGTCAGCCTAAGATTTACAGAAAAAAACATAAAATTAGGCATTATTATTGATTCAAAAAAAGACAACTTTATAGTAAAATGGATATGGTATGATAAATTATTTTTTATGGACAACTGTAGTCCTTTGTTCGAAGAGTTAAACAACCAATACTTACTTAATGAAACAACCTACACGAGAAATATAGAACATGAGGTAGGGTGTCTCAAAAATTTAAGTATTGGTTTTTAGTATGGCTTGGGAAAAATTTGATGAGGAAAGATTGAAACAAATAATAAGACAGTTCGATGGAACTGTTTCTACAAAAAACAAATTTCTTGTTAAACCATCCAAAATAGACTGTGAAGGTCATAGGTGGTATTATTGCCCAAGTAAAAGACAGCATATTAAAATTAATTGTGGAATAAAAATATATGTTGTTGATTATGAGCTAGACGAACTTGATAGAGTATTAGCTTATGATGGAAAAAATTTATTAGCTATACCGCTAATAGAAATTATTGATTTAGGATTTAACTAATGCTTTTTACATTTGGAACATTTTGGAAGTCTTTGCTTATTATAGTGTCATCTTGGTGTATGTTTGGTTTTTTTGGTTACGAAATTACTATAACTACTTTGTTGGCAATTTTAGTTTGCTTAAATTTAAAAGACACACATCACTTGATTTAGCTTGCATAGACCTATTTATGTCTAAATGAAAGCTAACACAAAAGAATTTGGACATTCTGTTGCTGAGAAGTTGCAAGTCGGTGACATTGTATCTTGGTCTAAATTTTCAGAAGAGGAAAGTGATTGGGTCGACCATATTGGTATATTAGTAAAAATTGATAACCAAATTCGAGATAATAGGATGATATCAGTATCTTCCGTGCTTCCTATAGAAGATCAAAGCACCGAGCTTGAGTTTTTTACATTTACATTGCGGTTGGTTTCACGATCTACAAAAGAAAACAACACTTGACTTGGAAACATGACTATTTATAGATTGAGTTAGGAATCAATATTATGTACGATGACAGTATTCTCAAAGATCTAATTAAAAAGTTTATGCCTTTTGCCCAAAAAAACATTGGTTTTACTTCGCCGCCTAGACTTTTTTTGAAAAAAGATGAAGAAAATGCGAAAAACCCGCTTGGGCGTACTGCACACTACGAACCAGAAAGTAAAGCAATTCACGTTTATATCAGCGGCCGACATCCAAAAGATATAATGCGTTCGATCGCACATGAATTAGTGCATCATCACCAGCACGGTGAAGGTATGTTTGATGGTACTGAATATCTGGGGCCCGGGTATGCGCAAAAAGATTTAAAAATGCGAAAAGCAGAAGAAGATGCAAATCAAAGAGGTAGTATGTGCCTTAGAGATTTTGAAGATATGCTTAAAGCAAAAAATGAGACTATTTATTACGAACATCTACAAAAAGGAGACAAGAAGATGTCATTGAAAGACTGGAAAGAAAAGGAAATCGGAACGCTTTTGTCAGAAGCGTGGGGTTTTAAGTTTAACACATTACAAGAATTTGAGGAATTTGGTGGAAAAGGTGAAATACAAACAGAGGGCGAAGAAGAAGTTGCCGAAGAAGCAGTTGAAGCGGCGTCTGGGGAAACTGTTGAGGAATCCGCTGAGGAAGAACTCGAAGAATCAGAAGAGCCAGTAGAAGAATCTGCAGATGCTGAAGAGTTGGAAGAATCTGAAGAAGATCTTGAGGAATCTCCTACGCATAAGACAAATCCAAAGCCCGGTCGAAGAGGCAAAACTTCCGCTGGAGTAAGACACAATGAGTCGAAGATTAAAATGACCGAAGCTAAGGTTCGTGAAATTCTTCAAAAAGCCATTCAATTTGCACAGAAAAAAGGCAAGTAACAGTGAAAGGCAAGTACAAAAGTTGCGATAAGAGCTGAACTTAGAAAATCTAGGAACAAGTTTTTTCACAAACTTTTGTTATTGCAAAAACAACAGGAGCATAGCATGTCTTTAGAATCAGACTGGAAAAACTTTTTAAACGAAGAAATTACTGAAAAAAATATCTTTACTTACATCTTAGGTCTCCAAGAACTAATTTCTAAGTTTAAACCTAAAACTATGTCTGATAAAAATAGACTTGCCCTCGCTGATCAGCATCTTCGCGAAGTCAAACGATACGCACGGAGGATGCAAAACGAAATGCAGGTTCTTCAAGAAAAAGTTAGTATTCTTGAGGAATCTCTGGGTGATGAGTAATGGGAGGTGCTGCTGGGCACATGAATCACCCATTCGATTTGGGTTCTGTTAGAACAGGTAAAGACCTTATTAAGTTTTTCTATAGTGCTGTAGATTATCTTGAGAAAGAAGGCGCTGGTAGCGTAAAGATTGATGGTGTTAATGTTTCATTTAAGTTAGTAGAACAAGACGGACAACATCAATTTGCAGTTGACCGCGGTTCTATGAAAGAAATAGATATCAGCGGCATTACAATGAGCCGCGTAGATCAAAGGTTCCCGGAAGGTCATGGTATGCGGCCGGCAATAAAAACATTGCTGACTATTTTAAACGAAGCATTGCCAAGTATCGAGCCACAGCTAAAGGAATTAGGTATGTGGGATAATCCGACTTTGTTTTTGAACACCGAATACGTTGAAGGTACTACCAATGTTACTGATTATGATGAGAATTTTTTAGCAATACACACTCTAAGTCAATTTTACGAAAAAACTGCTAAGTCAGGAGCCAGCAAAGGAAACATTAGGCCCGGTGCCGAGCGCCCCACTACAACAGCTGTTAAAAGAGGACAAGAAGTAGAAGTACCCATAAAAGATCCTAGTCGTGAAGTTTCATACAATCCAGAAGTAATGAATACTCTTGTTGAGAAACTAAATCCGATTGCAGAAAAATTAGGTTTTAAAGTTTATGGCTATGTACCAACTCGCCGCATAGTAGATTCCGACATTGATTTAGATAAAACTCTTTCTGAGCCATTTACTATTAAGATTTCTGATGATCGAGAAGTTACAAAACCTTTAGGTGACTGGTTAAAAGGCGCAAAAAATCCAGACTACGATGCTTTAAAAGTAAAAATTAACATCAACGGTCAAGAACAAATTGTAACACGGCATGCTTTAAATGCAGAATTATATAAGATTATTGGTATTGATAAAAACCCAATTGTAAATATAGTAGATCAAGCAGATGCAGAACGTACAATCGATGGTACAGTTTTTATGCATGCTACTCGCATGCTTGGCAATGACATTTTAAGAGGTCTCACAAGCCCCATGGGAGACATTATGAATCATGAAGGGGTAGTACTTAGGGATGATGAAAAATTCGGTCCAAAGCCAGTAAAAATCACTGGTGAGTTTATCTTAGGCAACCTTGGAAGCGGATTCGGAAATGTTAAAGAAAACGAAGAAGACTTTGTTGGCTATCCGCACAAACCAGTTGAAGAACAAGAAGATGAATCTGCTGATCCAGTAGTCGACGCAGATTTTACAGGCGAAACTGTTGCTTTTGTTCCGGGGGCTTTTAAGCCTCCGCATCTTGGCCATTTAAAAATGGTTGAGCAGTATGCCAATAGAGATGATGTTGATCGTGTAATTATATTAATCTCAAGTCCAAAGAAGAAAAATCGTACATTAGAAGATGGAACTGTAATTAAAGCAACTCATGCTGAAGATGTGTGGAAATTACTGTTAACATCTGCTGGTTTAGCTAATAATCCAAAAGTAGATTTACGAATCTCAAGCGAACCATCGCCAATTGGTGCAACACTTGATATGATTGGTGAAAATGGTATTCTTAAGCCCGGTGACAAAATTATTTTAGGAGCTAGCGACAAACCTGATGATTCTGAGGTTCCTGATTGGCACAGATGGCTTTTTGTGCAGCCCAAGGATGTGAAGTCTGGTGTTGAAATATTAGACCTAGAATCGAATGCTGTAAAGGCTTTTGACCGTCAAGGTGGTACACCATTTAAAGCGCGAGATATGAGATCTCTAATTTCGAAAGCAAAAACTGATGTTGATGCCATTGAAGAATTAGAAGAATTTGTTGGAGAAGAGAACGTTTTTGAACTACTGTCCATATTTGGTATGGGCCCACGCCAAGAAGAAGTAGATGCTGAACTTGAAGAGGGCTCTGTATCGGGTAATGTTGGTGGATATGGTGGAAACGCATTTGGTAACCAGAGTAAATTTAACAAAGACCAAGAAGAAGAAAGCCGGCTCCACTCTGTCACAACAGAAAATATTGATTTAAACATGGTAGACGAAGTTATGAAACTAATTATTAATAAAGGCATATTAAGATGACTGAAGAAAAACTCAGAGAGAGCATAAGACAAGCAATTCGCATTGTCAAGAAGAAAAAGTTAATGGCTGAAAATCAAGCCACACAAGATGAGTTTACTTTACGTGAAGTTGTAAAGAAATTTATTAGTGCTGAAATGAAACTTCTAAATGAAGCTACTCCTGACAATGATCCTGCACCCCATGAAAACACTGGAATCAATGTACTTGAAGATTTGTTAAAGAAAATTATTCCAATATTGGAAACTGATTATAAATTATTGACCACTAGTTTAGAACAGCGTGAATCTTTTAGATCTCATATCATTAATGCTGCAGTTAGCACATTAACTCCTGTGGAAGCTAACAATGATGCTGTTAGTGACAATGAGAGTGAGTTAGATGAAGATGTTGAAATTGATGTTGTTGATGATAATGCAGTAGATTCGAAATTTATTGATATTGACCCTAAGCCTGAACCTGAAGAAGAAATTGAAACCGACCCAAGAGATGATTTTGGAATTGAAGGCGCTGATGTGACTGGAAGAAATATGGCATATGCTTCTTTTAAGAAAGTTGAAAGTTCAATTGTAGATGCATATGATTTACTTGATAATACTGAAGATCAAGATTTATTTTATGATTATCTTGTAGCAAACTTAAAATTGTATTTTGATAAATTTGAAAAAGAACTTGATCCCGAAAGTGTTGAACCTACAAATCAAGCTTATGATACGGCCGCCCAAGGACAAGAAACTGATACTGCTAGCACAGAGAATGAAATTGATTTTAACTTGTAATGAATTCAAAAACAAGATATAAAAGTATAATAAGTAAATTAAAAGATAATAATATTGTTAGTGATGATCTGTTAGTGTTAGTTAATAATCTGTCATTAGAAGATATTATAGCACTTAAATTTGAGTTGTCAAGTAAAATGTTAAAAAAACGTATGTATGGATTTGACATTTGGAGAAATTCGAAGTACATCGTACAAGAAGCAATGTTAAAATTTGCAATATCTGCCACAAAATCAAAAAAAGATGCTGCAAGATTTTTAGGATTAGATTACACAAATTTCAGCAAACTTGTCAAAAAATTTGGCGTTGAAGAATATTTTGATCAAGATAGTTTTTGAATAACAAAAACCCTGCTATTTACTTATAGAGGGCAAAAATATGTTATTTTTTATATTACTATCACTTTTAGGCTGCGCAGCAGAACTTGAAGTTGATAACACTATCGATGAAGGTTTCGTTGAAGAAATCCAAGAAGATATCCCAACTGAGTTTGGAATAATCAACTCAGAAATTTGTGATCAGATATCAATTGGCTCAGATGTTTGTGATATGGTTTTGTATGATCATAATGAGAATGTTTGGCAACTTTATGAACAGGAGGGGAAAGTAATATTATTAGACTTTTCTACAGTTTGGTGCGGCCCGTGTCAAAATGCTGGTCACTATGCGCAACCTCTTCAAGATGAGTATGGAGATGATTTTTTGTTTGTCACAATATTGATTGATGGGGCTACCGGTGAGCCTCCAACAAAAGAAGAGGTTGACGAATGGGTTTTGGTGCATAATATTACTACATCACCGGTTTTATATGGCGATCGATCGTTGTTAGACCAAACTGGTGAAACAGGATATAGGATTGGTGGCTTTCCTACATATGTATTTATAGACAAAAATCTTAAAATTCATGTTGGTACAGTTGGTTTCAATAATCCTTATATTCGCAGTGTTATTGAGGAATTATTATAATGTACAAACTTTATAAATATGATGGTCATTATATTCAAGGTGAGTTAGTTAGCAAACATTCAAGCGAAAGCGCTGCTTTAAAAGCGGCCAAGAAAAAATTGAATTACTGTACAGCTACAAAAAGTAGTTTTATCAAACCAAGTGTAATTTGGTTAGATGATGAGAATCACACACCTATAGGATTAATTACAATAAAAGGGGGCGCCAAGGCTTCGACAGGGTAATGAAGTAAAATAGTGCAAGTAGGTTAGATACGACCTTAACAGTTCAAAAACAATAGTTGCAAACAACAACAACCACTTCGAACAGCGCTTAGCCGCTTAGTAGGGAGGTCGATTAGAGCCTTCTATCCAATCTAATCAAAACAACAGATAAGTTGTAAAAATCAAAAAACTTATCGCAACAGGATGGTAAGCGGTATTTTAAAACCATCTATCTTTGTCAGTTTGTGATAGAAACTGAATAAGCTTGTGAATGACTATAAATGAATTTATTCTGGACGTGGGTTCGACTCCCACCGCCTCCACCATTTAGAAGGATAATATTATGTTTAATTGGCTCAAAAAACAAAAACAAGAAGTACCTGAACAGCAACTCGAACATGAAGATGTGATTGAAGAAGCGCTTTGGGAAATTAAAGAAGAATTTGATCTTAAAACTGAAGAAGTAGAACGTACAGTTATTGATAAAAGACAAAATATCGAATACATGAGAAAAACATTAAAACGCAATCTCTAGTTATAATGTGCGTGGCGAAGATAAAGACTACTTTCAATTTGAAACTGGCGATATTGTTATTGAAGACAATATACTTGTTTTTTGGGATGATGAACCTTTAATTGGAATTATAATAGATATTAAAAGACATGTTTATTTTCTTGGTCAAGCTGATTTTGAAATTTATCAAGACCAATTGACTATTTTTTGGTTTAAAATTGCCAAGATTGAACATGTACCTTCAGATTTAGTTAATTTATTTTCAAGATGAATTGAATTATGTTATAATTAAAAATAGGAGTTTAATTTGGCGGTATGATTATAAAAGTTGCTTTTTACAAGGCCCAAGGCGATTACGTCAATAAAATTGTTCGTTGGTGGACAAAAAGCAAATATAGTCATGCAGAGCTAATAATGCCTGATAACTTAACTTGGATTGGTATTAGTCCATTTAAAGGTTCTACATTAAAAGCAAAACAAAAAAAATATTTTAGCGAATTAGAATGGGACTTCATAGAATTAGAAGTTACGGATGAACAGTTAAAAGTTATAAATGAATTTTATGAATCTACAAAAGGATGTTCTTATGATTGGATTGGTATGCTGTTATCACAATGTTTACCTTTCAACATTAAACAAAAACAAAAATGGTACTGTAGTGAGTGGATAGCTTACGCACTTAGAATAAGCTGTGTAATTGATTGGAGACTAATTAAAATTTACGATAGAGCTGATTTATCACCAGCTGTATTGCATGAAATTATAATGGCCTCTAAAAATGAAAAAATACAAAGCCGATGATTGGGTATATTATTGCTTACTGCCTGACGTTGAATATTTTAAAAACGATAGGTCACGCTGTCTTATACTAGCCGTTTTACATGATGATGTATTTTACGATTATAAAATTTACATTGAAGAAACCGGAAAAATAAAAAAAGTTAGAGAGTCACACCTTTTTCCTATACCTGAACCTACGTATTAATAGGGACGGCACTTAATATGCTCAAAAAGTTTTTGCTTTTGTTGGCAACTTTTGTTGTAGGATGCACACAGGATTATGCTGTTGTCACCGGTAAAACTGAGACTATAGTTGTTACCGAAACAGTAACTGAAACAGTAACCGAGACAGTAACAGAAGAAGTTGAGATACCAGTATATGTTGAGGTAGAAGTACCTGTTAACGAAGGAGTGGTGTGGGTTGATTCTTTTACTCAACCAATGTCAGTTGATGGAATTGATATTCTTTGGGTAATTGATAAGTCTGGTTCAATGATGCGTTATAACGATGAGCTTTTAGCTGGTGTTGAAGCTATGTTGTTAGCTCTTCCGACATCTGATTGGCGTTTGGTTATGATCAATGCAGACTCAAGCCACGCAATTACAAGCACTGAATTCCCATTGGTTCCGGGCGATGATATATTCGATGCTGAAGACATGTTAAATACATTAAGAAGCGCCCATCGTGAAGAAGGCTTCAATGCAACATATGAATATATTGTAAATAATCCATATTCTTCTACATGGATGAGACCAGATGCAGGTCTTTTGGTTGTTTTTGTATCAGACGAAGAAGAGCAAAGTAACTTTGAATATCCTGCAGTATCTGACTTTTTAAGTTGGTATCAGAGCCAGC
>Ga0163179_10002887_pt1 | contig 11822 bp, 12 predicted proteins | sample AtlANTMetagenome_FD_109643 | JGI IMG/M metagenome (GOLD analysis project Ga0163179, IMG submission 109643) | Marine eukaryotic phytoplankton communities from the Atlantic Ocean - Atlantic ANT 2 Metagenome | ecosystem: Environmental > Aquatic > Marine > Oceanic | place: North Atlantic Ocean... | reverse complement strand
TACTGCCAGACGCGGCTCCAAAGTTTCTCCACTTCAATGTCATGCCACTCACGCGTTGTGTAGCGAGTAATTGATATGTCATCGTCCCCTAAGAAACGAGGAGATTCAAGACGTAGAACATCTGGAACTTCATGAGTGTCAGTATCAAGTAATTCTTGATAGGAGATACCCGGAGATCTAGCTTCCCCAGAAGAAAGAATTTCACTCATAATTATTTAACCTTTAGATTTAGATACAGAACAATTATTAATTGTTTGAATAAGTTTGTCTATTTTTGAAGCTATTTGAACCTTATCAATTTATTTGTAAGAGATTTCTAAGACGATAAAAGCAGTTTGTCATCCAGTTCTTTTATTGCATCAAGAGGGTCTGCAACTTGAATTACGGACCATCCTGCTTCTTTAGCTGCAATTAGATTTGGCGTGAAATCATCTAAAAATAAGATTTTTTTACCAGAAACTTGTAAAAGTTCTTCTGTTCTTTCATAGATTTTCGCTTCAGGTTTTCGGACGCCTTCCTCTGATGACGCAACCCAAGCGTCGAACTTAACGTCAGTTAGCTCTTGTTTGACTGTTGGGTAGAACTCAGCGAAAAGATTCGTCAGTAATGCTATAGAGAATCCTTTTTTTTGAACTTCTATTGCTTTTTCAATCATGGGTTTAATAATTGTGTATGGAGTGGTAAGACCACTCTTTGTATTTGAATAGACGGTTTCTATTTCATCACCGTAAAGCTTCACGGATTGTTCTGCAGCGTAAGGTTTAAGGCCTTCTTGAATCTGATCTAAAGGTATCTCACCTCTTTCGGCACGATGCCAAGGATGATTAGTGGAAACGCCAAGCGGTCCCATCACTATTTCTCTAATTGCTTCTACTGAAGTTTTAGCACGTTCAGCTAGAGGAACAAATTTGTTAGTAATGGATGTGATCATCACACCGCCGTAGTCAAAAACTACAGCATCGAAATTTTTATTCAAAAAATTCAGTCCCCTTCGACTGACCAGAATTTGGAACTTGCGATCCTGTCTTCACCATAAACAGGATCGTCTGCATCGATTCTGAATTTCCTAGTATCACTTCCGACCATGCCATTTCCTCCAAGGGTCTTGCGCATGTTGTGATAGTTGTCGTGATCAAAATGATCGTCCAAACTTTGACCTGTGGTCCACAACTCATAAACCTGTATACGAGTTGAGACACAAGGATCAGCGGCAAAACAGTAAGCAAGACACCCTGGTTCGTCGTCACGGGTTGCTTGTTGAAGGTCTCGACTTTGCTCTAAGGCGGTATTTCGATTTTCTTCGTCTTCAAAGTCAATGGTTCCAGCAATAATGATCATAGATTTACTCCTTTAGATTTTTAGAAATTAGTATCGATCCCATTTGCCAGCTTCACGCACCATCCCAGAACCGGATTTTATAAATCGATTATTTCCACCAGAAGTTGTTTGTCCTCCATCCACTACCAAAACATGACCATTAACTAGTCGCGCATCATTACTAGCTAGATAAGCAGCTGCGGCAGCGATATCTTCAGGTTGTCCCGCAATTCCGAGCATTGACCTAGAAGCCATTCCTTCAGCAGTTTCTTCTAATTTTTCATGATCACCCGTCGACACAGTTGCAGTCATTGCAGTTACAGTGTTTCCCGGTGCAATTGCATTACTTCTTACCCCATGTCCGCTTAATTCTGAAGCCACTGATTTCGCAAGGCCTATTACACCATGTTTGGCTGCTGTGTAACCATGAGATCCAAGTCCTCCGAGCACCCCGGCAGTACTACTTGTTGAAATAATTGAGCCTGAGCCTTGAGGGATCATGACTCGAGCTGCGTGCTTACAACCGAGAAAAACCCCTTTAAGTAAGATAGCAATCGTTGTATCCCAATCTTCGGTTGGTGTATCGGCAATCGGTCCGACCACGCCAACTATTCCAGCATTGTTAAACATGCAATCTAAACGTCCGAATTTTTCGACAGCAAGATCTACTGCAGCGGCAACTTGCTCTTCTTGTGTAACGTCGGTTCTAATAAAAACAACAGACTCTCCAAATTCTGCTGCGAGTGCTTCACCTGCTTGTTCCTGGATATCAGCTGCTACTACGGAAGCTCCTTCTTCTACGAACCGCCTCACAGTTCCAGCGCCAATACCGCTGGAAGCGCCAGTTATTACAGCAGCCATTCCTTCAAGTCGTTTCGTCATTCGAATCTCTTCTTTCTAATAAGCCTAATTGGGCATCCAACTACCATGAGCGCCATAAGGAACTCTCTGTGGAATATGGATAGTAGCCACTGGGTCTGATTCAAAATCTTGAGCATCAATGATAATAAATTTCGATGAATTCGTATTTTCATCATGCACAAGACACATAACCCAACCTTGATCTTCTTCGGAATCAGGTGATGCAGGAGCAAAAACTGGTTCGCCGCCTATTACACCAGAACCAAATTTGTGTTCCAGACGCTCACCCGTGACAAAATCATATTTGTATAGAGACTCTCCGTATTCGACAGACTCTTTATTTTCAGGCAAAGACATTACATATCCGAAACGCGCTGGGAGCCCCACAAGGCGATCGTCAACACGACCGAAATCGCACGCTTTGTCATCAATCTGTTCTTCACTTACCTTTCCAGTTGTTGTATCAATTGTCCACTTCCAGAGATGCCCTTGGGAAGAGTAATCATCGGCAGAATTCGCAAATGCTGATTCAAGACGTGATACGTGAATGATTATATTTTCATCTTCTTCGTGTGCATTGACCGGATGAAATACATAACAAGGATCAATCTCTAGCCAAGAAATTGAATTATTGTCACCGTCTCTTTTCATCACCCCAAGACGGGCACCGGCTTCCGGATCAAAGCGGAATGGTAATCCGCTTTCATCAATAGCCTCAAGATTAAAAGTCAACGGTAGATCCATAAAAATTGTGTGATTTCGAGTGACATTGAAATCGTGCATCATGACAATATTTGGAATATCTATTCCTTCCGATTGAACTAATTCTCCATCAGCGTTAACCCGGTGGTAGTTAAGGTAGGGAGCCTCGAAATTGAAGTAGCTGAAAAACATCATTTCACCAGTTTCAGGGCAAATTTTTGGATGAGCAGTCATAGAAGTATTTAGCTTCCCGTCAAAGTCCCAAGGGCCAACTGTTTCGAGTTCTGGTGTTATTTCATAAGGGAAATGGCCTTCTTCAAGAGCAAGAATTTTTCCAGCATGTCTAACAACATGGGTATTAGCAGTTCCCATTGTTAAATCTCCCATAGCAGCCATAGGATCATCACCGGCTTCACCTTTATAGACCCGTGTTTTGACAAATCGATTCTTATACCAAAGCGCTTTTCCATTTTCAAGAGATATGCCATGCAACATGCCATCTCCAAAAAACCAATGAGGAGACCAGCCGCTAGAAGGGTTAGGTCCTACACGCAAATATGTGCCACTAAGCTCTTCAGGAATATTTCCTTCGACTTTTAAGTCATTTGCGGTTATCTCTTCTAACATTGGCGTCCAGTTTCCACTTAGATGCCATAATTTTTGTTCAGTTTCCGTTGTAGTCATTGATCCCCCGTTACATTCTTATAAAGAATCGTATCGTCAGGCTTTCTCTTAACACTCGTTGGCGCTGTACGATATTTTTAAGAGTTAAAACTTTTTACTCAAAAGTATTAACATAAATTTTTTTAGATAGTGATAGGAAAGGTAAGAATGGCTCAGGTTTCCGTGCAAGACACAGTACTGACAGGAATTCCAGGGGAACCTAGATTGATCGGGGGGAAATGCCCAGATTGTGGCAATGTTGTTTTCCCGATGCAAAAAGATTGTCCTAAATGCACAGGTGATCAGATCGAAAAAGTTGAACTATCAACCAAAGGAGTTTTGTGGACTTGGACCATACAGGGATTTCCACCTAAGTCACCTCCCTACATTGGTGAAACTGATCCAGAGAATTTTGAAGCATATGGAGTTGGATACGTAGAACTTCCAGGCGAAGTTAAAGTCGAAACTCGACTGACAGAAAATGATCCGACACGTTTACGAGTCGGAATGGAGATGGAACTCACAGTCGTTCCTTTAGCCATAGACGAAGAAGGTAATGAAGTAGTTACATTTGCTTTCCAGCCGATTGAAAATAACTAGTATGTACATTGAAACGAGAAGGGAATACAGAAATGCATGATGTTGCAATTGTTGGGATTGGCATGCACGAATTCGGTCGCCACGATGGTGTATCTGGAATGGACCAAGGCGTAGTAGCTGTTCGAAGAGCCCTCGCTGATGCGGGAGCTCAATGGGAGGATTTAGAGTTCGCTTTTGGCGGCAGCAAAGATGCCGGCTCCCCAGACACTATGGTTTCACGCCTAGGTTTAACAGGTTTGCAATTTATTAATGTTCACAACGGTTGTGCTACCGGTGGGTCAGCCTTAATTTCGTCTTATAACGCAATACGCTCAGGCACTTTTGAAATCGGTATTGCTTTAGGTTTTGACAAGCATGAGAGAGGTGCTTTCAGAGTTAGAACCCGAGGAGACAATCTTGAATGGTACGGGGAGTCCGGTATGGCTCTCACCACGCAGTTTTTTGGCATGAAGATAAACAGATACATGCATGACTATGGGATAACTCAAAATACATTGGCGAGAGTATCGACAAAAGCTTTCCGTAATGGCGCACTAAATCCAATGGCATGGCGCAGAAAACCATTTTCTGAAGAAGAAGTTCTTGAATCAACAATGCTTTCTTACCCATTAACTCAATACATGTTCTGCTCTCCAGGAGAAGGGGGCGTTGCTCTTGTTCTAGTAAGAGCGGATAGGGCTAAAGAATTTACAGACAATCCTGTTTATCTGAAGTCATGTGTAGTGAAGTCACGTCGATTTGGAAGTTTTGAAGTTTTCTCACCGCATCTGTCTAACGAATTTAGCGAAGGGCCAACCGTCGATGCATCCAAAGCAGCTTTTGAAATGGCTGGAATAGGGCCAGATGAAATTGATTTAGCGCAACTACAAGATACTGAAAGTGGAGCTGAGGTCATGCATATGGCAGAAAATGGATTCTGTGAACATGGAGAACAAGAGTCTATGATCCAAAACGGGGAAACAGAAATAGACGGAAGGTTCCCAGTGAACACCGACGGTGGTTGTTTAGCAAACGGTGAACCAATAGGAGCATCAGGATTGAGACAGGTCTATGAAAATGTTTTGCAGCTCCGCGGCGATGCTGGTGAAAGACAAGTACCAAATGACCCTCAGACTGCCTACACGCATGTATACGGAGCACCGGGGATATCAGGCGTAACGATTCTTTCTAAATAGAAAAGTTTCTATTTCAAAACTTCTTTTACTTTGCTTTAAGAGGTTCTGTTGGATCGAAAGTCACATGAAGCTTATTGAGACTTCTTAGTACCAGTCCCGGCATGTGCTTATAGTCATTTCTTTCCGCACAAAGAGCTAAATTTGGAAGTCGATCTAAAACAACGTTCAAAGCTATGTGCTGTTCAGTTCGTGAAAGACCTGATCCTGGACAATGGTGCTCCCCTAGTGAAAAAGCCATATGTCGCTTCAAGTTTTTCCTCTCCAAATCAACATCATCTGGATTGTCGAACATTCTTTCATCGCGATTAGCAGCCGCATAACGAATGTGAATCACAGAACCTTTTGGAACCGACACTCCATGAAATTCTTCATCCTGGGTAGTTTCTCGGTAGAGACCTTGCGTTGGCGACTCAAGTCTTAAAACTTCTTCTATGAAAGGTTGTACTAGGTCACGATTATTTAAGATTTTTTCATACAAACCGTCTTCTCGTAAAAGAATCCATAATCCGGAGGTAAGCGCGAAGGTCGTAGTCTCATTACCTCCTATGTATAGATGGTCAATGATGCGAACGATTTCACTGTCTGTAAGCGGTCGTTCGTCTCCGAAGATTCCTTGAGTCAGGTGACTTATTACGTCGTCTTTTGGATTTTCTCTTCGATCGTGTACGTGCTTTAAGATGTAATTCTGGAATTCAACACCTTGTTCGGCAACCCAATTTTCTTTCTCTTCACTGAGTGGGCCTGAAAACGGCAAAACCCAAGCATCAGACCATTTGTGTAGTTGTTCAATATCTTCGAGCGGAAGCCCAAGGATTTGTGTGATCATCGTTATAGGAATCGGTAGAGCGAAAGATGAGAGAAACTCGACCTCACCATCGCTACAAAAATTGTCAATTACGTTATGTGACAGATCTTCAATTGTTTCTTTCCATTTAGCTGATCCTTCAACATTGAAATGAGAGTCAACCATGTCTCTGTACAATTTGTGAACAGGTGGGTTTGTTCCTAAAACAGACCTTTTGACGAAACCTTTTTCTTCATAAATTTTCTGACTTGAAGGATGCCTGGTTGTTCCGTAGCCATTAATAAATCGTTCTGGATGTCTAATTACGTAAATAACATCCTCATAGCGGGTTAGGACAAATATTTTGCTTCCCGGAATTTGATAGATAGGGAATTCGTCTCTCAATTCTTTATATGTCGGAAACCAGTTTTCTTGCGTTTCTTCGCTAAATAAATCAATATGTTCTGATGAGGTCGTATTTGCCATGTGTTCTCTTCTTATTTACTTTAATGTGATGATATTCGAACAGCGGTTAACTGAAAAACCAAGGAGAAGCTTATGGCTACTTTTTTAGCACACATAAAAGTACATGAGGGCAAAGAAAAAAGATTTGAAATAGCAGGGCAAGAACTTTTTTCAGCAACTCATGACAAAGAAGATGAAGTCATACGTTACGAATATTGGCGTGGAGAAAAACCTCAAACTTATTATGTATTAGCTTCATTTAAAGACTATTTAGGCTTCTTAAAACATCAGTCTAGTTCACATCATGAAGACCTAGCAGCGGAACTTCGTGAGGTAACCCAAGAAATAAAAATCGAATGGGTCGACCCAATAAGTGATGCGTCTGATCTTGTGGAAACAAATCATCAGGACCCCCCAGATGAGTTGGGTGATATGGCTAAATCGTATTCAGAAACAATGCCTGCCCACGCTCAACCGTGGTGGGTAGAAAACAGAAACTAGATTAAATCTCTTTTACCCAGCTAATGATCCTGCATCAACAGGAATAGTTGCTCCCGTAATCCAGTCAGCCATATCACTTGCTAAAAATAGAACAACTCTAGCTACATCATCAGGAACTCCAGACCTACCTAGGAGTGAGTTGGCCATTATGGAGGAGACATTGATACCTGCCTCTTTTAAGGGTTCGAGTTGATTATTGACCCCGGGGGTATTGATGACACCAGGCGCAACAGCAACGACACGGATACCGTCAGCAGCTAAATCTATAGCCAAACTTTTAGTCAAACCGACAACAGCATGTTTAGAAGCCGTATAAGCACTTATTCCCGGGCCTCCAGATAAACCTTGAGTTGAAGCAAGATTTATTATCACCCCGCCATCTTTCATTCGTAAAGCAGCTTCTCTTGAACCTGCAAAAGTTCCGCGTACATTAACTTCAAGCATTTCATCTATAAACGAATCTTCCACCTCAGACAACGTTCCGGTCGTTGGAAACACCCCTGCGTTATTCACCCATATTTTTAGACCCCCAAAATTTTCCAAACAAATCTCTGCAGCTTTAGACAATGATTCAGAATTCGTAACATCAACTTCGCATGCAATGACTTTCGAACCAGTTGATGCAGCAATTGTACTTGAAGTTTTTTCAGCTTTCTTTATATCGATATCAGCAACAACGACTGAAGAACCAGCTTCAGCTAATCTTCTTACAATTCCAGCACCTATACCGTCGGCACCGCCCGTAACAACCGACCCTTTATCCTTAAGCGAAATAAGCTGCCCTATTGAACGAGAAGTATGATCTTCAAAGTAATTTTTCATTTTGATTTTTAGACTGTTAGAAGATCACTAACCCCATGGTCGAGATAAGCGGCTTGACAACGTTCAATGACTGCCGTCCATAGAGATACCGCTCTTTCGCTTGAAAAATCTAGAGTTCCGACAGCAAAGACAGGAATAACCCAACCATATAACATTCCGATTCTGTAATCTTCACGAAGTTGATCAAAAGAGTAGTCAATTCCACCCGCAGTTAAGGCTTCGTGGTAGGTGCGTAGAAGATCATTTTCGTTATTACGACGATCTTCAATAGACATATTTTGGGAAATGAAATAACCAACGTCTTCTGCATGACCATGGCGGCTGAAGGTCTGAAAATCAATCATTTTAACTGATCCATCCGAAGCGAAAAAAAGATTGTCGGCCCTGTAGTCCATATGACATACAGTCAAAGGCATGGCAGCAAGACGATCCAGTAACTGATAAACATTTTCTCCGAATCTCTGAACCAGACTTTCATTTTCTGGATCGACCGAAGAACCAAATGCTTCTAAGAAACCAGGTAAAGACTGAGCGTATACTTCTCTACCAACTTTCATTCCGTCGTTATTAATATCAGGCAGCCAATCAAAGCTAGCAAGGTCCTTACCACCCCAAAAAGTGCTGTGCAGTTTAGCTAAAGCTTCAAGAGCTGAAGAAGCATCATCAACCGAACATCCATTTAACTGATCACCCTCACGCATATCGGAAAGGTCTTCAAGAAGTAGTAAGTAATCATCATTTTTGGTGTCGATAGCTACATGTAAGCAGTTAGCGGTTATGTCAGGTATTAATGGCTGGGCTTGTTCAAAAAAGCGTGCCTCTCTTTCAAAAACTCTTGCAGGCGCAAGCATGGCTCTAATATTTGGGTCCTGAGTTGGGATCTTCGAAATCAAAGTCTTCTCGATTCCATCAGAAAACTTCAGATGTAGGCGTGCCACTTCCCCCATGAAACCAACACCCTCTGCCATTCCTTCTACTTTTATTTCAGAGACATGATTATTGTTTTCAAGATCCAAAGCATTAGTCATCCATTCAGCTGTAATTTCACTAGCAGATTTAGGTATTTCATTAAGATCCATAAAACCTCCTCAAATGGGCTTAAGTCGCGCTTAGCTCCGAACGGTAGCAGCATAATAGTTAGCATAAGAAACGGGAAAAGTTTGATTATCTAAATGTGAGGGGCGGTTTGATTCTTATTTGGCATAATGACATAGGTTTCGGAGGTAGTAATGCCAGAATTTGCTAAAGAATTAGCTCGAAAAAACTTGGAGCAAGTCGCAATACGAGATGATGAGAAAGCACTCGACTGGAATGATGTTGACGAAATATTAAATCGTGTCACGAACAGACTCCTAGAAAGCGATTTAGGAGAACAGAGACGTGTTTCTGTTTTTGCGGAGAACTCTGCTGAAACGGCCTTAGCCCACCTTGGAGGATTATTAGCAGGAGCATCGACAGTTCCCGTGAATTTTCATCTAACTGCTGAAGAAGCCGCATACATACTTAAAGACAGTGAAACAAGCATCCTTTTCTTAGGACCGGAAACTTTAGAGCGCGGATTGGAAGCCGCTCGGATTGCGGAGCTTAATCAGGTCGTTGTGTGGGGTAGTCAAGAGAGCGAACTCGGGAATTTTGAAATATGGGATGAATGGTACGGGGATGCTTTGCATGAAAACCCAACTACAAACATCAAACCATTACCCCATCTTCTTTACACCTCTGGTACAACTGGCAGGCCAAAAGGGACCGATCTTCCACCAACAATGTTTGCGGGAGGTGAAACAATTCAAGAGCATACCGAAGCCCTTCAAGAAAGTAGATTCAGCAAATATGGAAATCATTTGGTTGTGGGACCCATGTATCACACAGGACCACTTTCAGGAATGCGCAATCTAGTTGCTGGGGTTCCTGTAGTTGTTCTAGGCAGATTCGATGCTGAAAAAACCTTGTCTGCAATTTCTGACTATGCAATTGAAAGCACGGTAATGGTTCCAACTCATTTTGTTCGTTTACTGGATCTTCCCAAAGAAGTAAGAGATCAGTATGATGTCTCATCTCTAAAAATGGTTACCCACACAGGAGCTGCCTGCCCCATAGAAATTAAACAAACGATGATCGAATGGTGGGGCCCAGTACTGTTTGAGGCTTACGGTGCAAGCGAAGTGGGTACCACTTGCAGTATCACGTCTGAAGAATGGCTTCAACATCCAGGTTCCGTGGGTCAAGCTAGACCTCCATTTGAAGCTCTTATTTTTGATGATGATGGTTCGCCTGTTGAGCAAGGTGTTGAGGGGCGTCTTTATTTTCGTGACGCTACAGGCAGGGGAGTTGTATATCATAACGACCCAGAAAAATCTGCTGCAGCACATCTTGAACCGGGGGTTTTCACTCTGGGTGAGATTGGCTATTTAGATGAAGATGGTTATGTCTACATAACCGACAGATTTTCGGACATGGTTGTTTCCGGAGGAGTCAACATATACCCAGCGGAATCTGAACAAGTTTTGATTACACATGAAAATGTTCTAGATGTTGCTTGTATCGGTATCCCAGATAAAGGTATGGGAGAAAAACTATTAGCACTTGTTATGCGAGATACCTCTGGCGTGTCCATTACAGAGGAGCAGCTTCTTTCTTATTGCCGTGACAATCTCACCCATTACAAATGTCCAAAGAAAATCGAATTCGTTGATGATTTAGGTAGAACAACAATGGGGAAGATAAATAAACGGAAACTTAGAGCTCCATATTGGGAAAATTTTCAGGAGTAAATAAAACAAATAATTAGGGAGATCCAAAGTGAATACTTCAGTTTTGTTAATAGATGAACCGCAAGAAGGTATAAGACGCTTAACTATGAACCGCCCTGAAAAACATAATGCGTTAAATGATGATTTACGGTTAGCAATTTTCGAAAACTTAAGAGACGCTGATTCAGATAAGGATGTGTCCGTGATAGTTATACGGGGAGCCGGCAAGTCTTTTTGTTCAGGCTATGACTTGTCTTCGGTTAATAACCCAGTTGAAAGAACAACAGCGACAACAGACGGCTGGTGGTCTCGGCATGTTGTAGCTAATTGGTTTGAAATGTGGGATATGTCAAAACCGATCATCGGGCAAGTTCACGGTTACTGTTTGGCTGGGGGGTCAGAGTTAGCCGCTGCTTGCGACCTTTTATATGTTTCTGAAGATGCACAAATTGGCTACCCGCCTGTTCGTTTGATGTCACCTCCGGATATGCAATGGCAAACATGGTATTTGGGTTTTAGAAAAGCAATGGAGGCTCTTTTGACAGGCGATGCTATGACTGGGATAGAGGCTGTCGATTCCGGATTTGCAAATAAAGCCTTCCCTGTTAATGAGCTTGATGACGAGGTAACAGCAATTGCAGTCAGAATAGCAAAAATCCCCTCCGACCTTTTGGCGCTAAATAAGCGGTCAGTGCATCGTGCTATGGAAGCTATGGGGGTACGAGAAGGGATCAGAGCAACTGCTGAAATACAAGCACTCGGATTTCATCAGAAGTCATCAAAGGAATATATGAAAAGGTTCAAAGATGAAGGTGTATCGAAAACCCTGAGTGATCGCGACAGGCCATTTGGAGATTACAGAGAAAAAGACTCTAAGTAATTAACAACTGACGCAAGTAAGAATCAAAAGTAAACTTATTTTGTTCTGTTATTTTGGTCTGACCACACTAAGAAAAGGTAACAGAGGTTAATTTTTACTGGTTTATTAGGGTTTTTTTTGTCGCACGGTTGTAACAATTCCGACATTGACGTTTGTAAGCAACTCCCTTTACACTCAAAGGTCTCTGAATACAGATCTGTATTCAGAGTTTTTGTTAACTAATGGAGGGGGCTTCCTTAATGGAAACGCTTATTAGGCGTCGGTGCTGGCGGATTTTGTCTGCTGTTTTTGCGCTTGGATTG
>Ga0163179_10002886_pt1 | contig 11827 bp, 14 predicted proteins | sample AtlANTMetagenome_FD_109643 | JGI IMG/M metagenome (GOLD analysis project Ga0163179, IMG submission 109643) | Marine eukaryotic phytoplankton communities from the Atlantic Ocean - Atlantic ANT 2 Metagenome | ecosystem: Environmental > Aquatic > Marine > Oceanic | place: North Atlantic Ocean... | reverse complement strand
TGCTGCACAGCAAAATAATGCCGCGCAAAATAATGCCGCACAGCAAAATAATGCCGCACAGCAAAATAATGCCGCGCAAAATAATGCCGCACAGCAAAATAATGCCGCACAGCAAAATAATGCTGCACAGCAAAATAATGCCGCGCAAAATAATGCCGCGCAAAATAATGCCGCGCAAAATAATGCTGCACAGCAAAATAATGCCGCACAGCAAAATAATGCCGCGCAAAATAATGCTGCACAGCAAAATAATGCCGCGCAAAATAATGCTGCACAGCAAAATAATGCCGCGCAAAATAATGCTGCACAGCAAAATAATGGACAGGGAGTTTAAAAGAAAGACAAGCCTTTTTAAAAATAGTATAAAAGTATCGGGGATTATTATTGTATGAGTTATTTTTTATTACCTACTATAAATTATGAAATTAAACCAAAAAATATAAAATTAAAATTTGATGAAACAAATAAAATTAGTATAAATAAAACATTATCCAAATATATTTCACAAGTAAAAGAACAAATATCTTCAATAAATATTGTCTCTAAATGGGATAATATGAAAAAATTTACAAATCCCTACGAATATATTCATACTCCTGTTCCGGGTTATAAAACATCTATAAGTCGTATGAAACCATTATCCCGTTCTTTTTTTAAAATGATGGAAATGTATAATTTATTTAAAATAGAAGATTTATATAAAAATGTTGGAATAAAATCTTTTCATTTAGCTGAGGGACCGGGGGGATTTATAGAAGCTTTATGTCTTTTAAGGAAAAACAAAAGAGATATGTATTATGGAATGACATTAATTAATAATAATATAAATACTCCGGGTTGGAAAAAAAGTGAAGTTTTTTTAAAAAAAAACCATAATGTGACAATTGAATTAGGAGCGGATGGAACAGGTAATTTATACAAAGCAAAAAATTTAAAATATTGTATGGAAAAATATCAAAATTCAATGGATTTTATAACAGCTGATGGTGGTTTTGATTTTTCAATAGATTTTAATAAACAGGAAGAAATGGCATTTCGTTTAATATTTTCCCAAATTTCTTTTGCAATAACAATGCAAAAAAAAAACGGAATATTTATTTTAAAAGTGTTTGATATTTTTTTACAATCAACGGTTGAATTAATATATTTATTGTGTTGTTTTTATAAAAAGGTTTATATAATTAAACCAAATACGAGTCGTTATGCAAATTCTGAAAAATATATTGTTTGTAAATTCTTTAAAGAAGGTAATACAAAAAATATTTCAAAAAAATTTCTTGCTATATTTACCGTCTTGGATCGTATTAATTTCAAAAAATATTTAATTACCAATATTATAAATATTCCAATACAATATTTTTTTTTATGTCAAATTCAAGAAATAAATGCTATTATTGGTCAACAACAAATACAAAACATTTTAACAACTATAAGAATGATAGAAGATGATGATTGGGCAAAAGAGAATATAAATAAAATAAAAAATCAAAATATAAAAAAATGTATTTATTGGTGTATAAAAAATAATTTAATTTATAATAAAAATATACAAACCAGCAATATGTTTTTAGGAAAAATAGAATCCTAATATATATGAAAAAAAACTCTCGGAGAAAAAGGCGTCGGAGAAAAAGGCGTCGGAGAAAACGTAGAACAATGCGTCGGAGAAAACGTAGAACAATGCGTCGGAAAAAACGTAGAACAATGCGTCGGAGAAAACGTAGAACAATGCGCAAGAGGGGAGGAAAAGCGTGTCCGCCACCGGACCCAAAGACCGGCAAAGATAAAAAATGGTATAGGAAGGTTGGTAATTGTGTTCAAATACGCAAAACAGCCAGTGGAAGAACATACAAAGTGCCGTATCCTGAAGATCGCGCTTGTTGCCCCGGCGAAGATTATGTATGCAGAATTGAGGGTAATGGAGATGAGCGCGAACCAGTATGTCATTTCCAACCTAAAGCCGATCATATTAAGGCGACCGACTTTCCGGAGGCGCCGATTTCACCGGCACTAGCGACGATGATGAAAGACATGCCACGCTTAGATGAACGCAAACTGCTTCCGTGGTCGTGGTCAGGGCAACTTGTAGAATATCCTTTATAAGTTTTTTTGTATATTTGTTTGTGTAATAAAACAAACAAATTTATCAAGAATTTGTTTAATCAATCTCGTTCTTTTTTCTTCTATAAACTTATCCAAATATTTATCACTTCTTGAAAGCAAAAGATGTCCAAATTCTTCTGAAAAATCCAAAAAGCAAGTTTTTACAAATAAATCTAATTGTTTTTTATGTAACATTTCAGAAACAGATGGAAGAATAACCGTTTTTCTTTTACCTACATGTCTTATTTCATGATAATATTTGTTAAAATAATACCAAATGATAAGAGGATACATAAAACATACTCCATAAAAATCACCGTTTTGGAGATTACAACCATAATAATTGTGTTTTTTAGTATTATCATATTTAAGTTTGATTCTTCCAGAAAAATCAGGATTACATTTATGTGTATTAAAGTAAGATTGCAAGAATTTTAAAAATTGCTTAACAAAAATATGATTTACATTGGAATTGAACTTATATTCCTTAATTCTTGTATTTGAAACTTTAAGTTCATATGTTTTTTCATTAAAACTGCTGTTACCATGGGAATTAATATAAAATACATCATAGGTATTTTTTCCACTAGGGTAAAATATCATACAAACAGAATGAATTTGTCCAGTATTAATAAACTTATGAAAACCATTTTCATTGAAATTGTATTCTGGAATAACAAAATAATTATTCAAATCAATAATTATAAATATCGTTTTATTTTCTTCACAAAGCTTTAATATTTGAGTTTTTATATATTCAATATTCCACTTCATTTCTTTATTATAAAATCCACAATCTATTTCACTAAAATTATCTAGTTTCGGGAATATTTCAGCCAAATCAAACGATGTATTTAATATTTGAATGTTTTCATGTTTTTTAATATGTTGGCAAGCCTTATGCCAATAAAGATCATATCCTATTCTACTTAGATCAAATTTCCAACTTTTTTTTAAAATGGTGGAAATTTTAGAAATTTTTTTTTTATTAAAATTTTTAATTTCCCGTATAGACATAATACTTTAAAAAAAAATAAAAGAATTAATTTCAATTTTCTGAAGATTTATTAAATATAACGGTTATGGTGTCGGCGTAGCGCGGGGTCTCGCCGGCGCTGCCGTCGCTGCCGTCGCCGCCTTCTTCGCCGACATCCGGCGGAACTGTTAGAAAACCTTTATTCACGCATTCGTTGAATGAAGGTGGACATAAGAGGGGTTTATGTGGAGGATTCCTCAGATTGGGTTTATCAGTTACATGTCGATGTGCAAGTCTTGGACGACGTCGTGGTCCTCCCGATCTAAATATTCTTTTTCCCGCGCCAGCCATTTTATCTGTATAACTCTTTGATTTAACAATTTTATTTTGGATTGATTTACTACCACGATATGGATCTGCTTTTTTTCGTCCATTTTTTGTAATTGAATCATATTTAAGTCTCAATAATCTTTCTCCTGCTGAAACAGATCCTTGTTTACTATATTTTTTGTTATTTGGTTTATAAGTTACACCATTAAAACAACAATTTCCATCTGTATTTTGCGAACAATTTCCACGAAATTGGTGAGGTTGTGTTGCAGGCTGATTTGGTGTAAAATTAAAACTATTTTGTTGTATAGTTTTACATTTTCTTTGTAAATATTGTTTGTAATTATAATTGATTGAATTTTGTTTTTTTGTGGGATCTTTTAATTGTTCATTTGTTAAAAGCATTCCTGTTCTAATTCTTCTTGAACATATTTTCTTACCGGATGAATCAACACATGGGTTATCTTTAAAAACTTCCTGAACTCCATTAAGTTTTTCGTCACAAACACATTCTTTGGGATCTTTATTGCCCCCCCATCCGGCAGGAACTTTTCTCCAGCATTGTATTGGATTTTGATAACTTCCAATAGTTCTTCTTCCGGTTTTAATATGACTAAAGTTTGTTGTTGATGTTGTTGGTTGTGTTCTTTCACTTTTAGCTTTAACCCAAATATATTTTTTAATTCCAATTCGCTTAATAGGCATTTATATTATCTATAGATAAAATAACTCTAATATATATATGTTTGAAATATGGATTTTAATTTTTTTCATATTTTTTCTTTTTATTTATAATGCGTGTTTTTTAATAGAGGGCTTTGATCCTCATGAAGATGCAGACAATCCATGGAAAGATCCACCACAGGGTCCAACCGCAGATAGAGAAGATGTTGAAGCACCGCCCTTAAGCGCCCCTCCAAATAAAGAGATTGAAGATATAATTCCCGAATATACAGATCCCTTAAAACCAAATTGTGAATGTTTTGATACCCAAACAGAAAAATTTTTAGCTAGAAATGAACAAGCATATGGACAATTAGAAGAAGATATAAAAATAATCAAAGAAAAAATAAAACAGGCATCAAAACAGGTTGGTTTAAATGAAGGTGCTATAGAACAAAATAAACAATATGATCTTGCAATTTGTTGTGCGACAGGAAAAGAAGATGCGTGTGCAAATTTAAATGAATATGATTGTTCGGAATTATTAAAATAAATATATATATATAATGACTTCCCGAAGGGGTTATAAAAGAAGGCGGAAAAGATCTCGGAGAAAGAGATCCTCGAGGAGAAAGAGATCTCGGAAAAGAAGATCTCGTAAAAGAAGGTCTCGGAGAAGAAAGGGTGGAAAAACAAAAAAACCATATTTAATTGTTAATATTGAACAAAGAGGTGGGTTTTTGGGTAAAGATATATTGGGTAGGGTTCGCGGTGGTTTAATGGATAGATTGGGAGGTTTTATAAATAAAGAAGTTCCATCAGTTCAAGAGGATACATCAGAGAATGCCTCTGTTCAAGGGGGGACATCCATTAAAATAAAACCATGTGATCCAAATAAAAGACCCCAATATCCAAAAGGTCCCGATGGATGTGGTAAATATGAATCACCCAAACCTACAGTTCAACAATTAAAACAAGGTTTTGTTGATAAAAAACAAGTTTATCAACTGGATGATTATTAATTTTTTTCTAAGATTTATATATTTATGTTTATAAATTTATTAATCGGATTATTAATAGGTCTCTTTTTATATAATTTCTTTAACTTTAGAATAAGAGAAGGTCAGGGTCCAATGGTTGGATCTATAATGTTTCCAACATCATATAAAGGTATAACAGATGTTCTTCATAAAAAGATAGAGGTTAAGGAAAAGGGAAATACAGACATTTTTACACAAGCAGATACCGAGGTTGTTAAAAAGGAGGATGAACGTGTAGATACTGATATAAGAACACAAAGTTGGTTGGATAAGAAGAAAGATGTTGATGAAAAGAAAAATGTAGATGTTGTTGATAGACAAGAGCTTGTTAGAAATGAAGCAAGTATAACTGATTGTAATAAAAAAAAAGAAAAATTGTTTAAGACACATGCAAATATTGTAAGACAGGAAAAAGAAGTCAAATATTTATTAGAATGGATGAAAAAACTTGCACCGGCAATAATAAATAATGAAAATAAAAGTAAACAAAATACAAATAATATTTTAAATACTTCAAAAATAATTTCAGCATCATTTTTAGATGCAAGAAAAAAATTAGATAAAAATGTTCCGAGTTTTGATAAAGAAGGTTTTTCAATTCGCGAGGGTTTTAAGGAAGGATATAGAGAGGGACAGCCGATGGTTGGTTCTATTATGTTTCCTACCATGTATCAGGGTAAAACAGATATTACACATAAACCAATTGAAGTTAGAGATAAACAAGATGTTAAAACGTTGGTTAAAACAGAAGTTACCGAAAAAACAGATAAAAGAACAGATAAGGATGTTCGTGGTGAACATTGGCATGAACAAAGAGAAGATGTTGATGTAAAGAAGGATGAAGATAAAGTTATTCGTTATCCTGAAATTTGGAATGTAGCAAGTCAAAAAGATTGTCATGAAAAGAAAAAAATAATATTTGATAATTTTAATAGAATAGCTAAATTAAAAGAGCAGGTAAAAAATTTATCAATGTGGACAAATAATATAATGCCAAGTATTCGTAATAATGAAAGAAGTGCGTTAATAAATTCAAATAAATTAAAAAATAATTCAAAAGCAACCACTAAAGGTATGATAAAAGTTGCGGATGAATTGGGGGTAATTTAGGAATATATTTAAAATATTTACCTTTTATATAATGGCAGGTAGAAGAAGTTCACGTAAAAGAAGTTCGCGCAGAAGAAGTTCGCGTAGAAGAAGTTCGCGTAGAACAAGACGTAAGGGTAGAAAAATGAATGGTTTTTTCAAGTTAATGCTTTCCGCAAAGAGATCCGGAAAAAAAGAATTCCGTTACAAAAATAAAAGATATGTTGCAAAAAAAACAAAAACAGGTATGACAGTATTTAAGAAAGCTTAATTATAATTAATAACCATATCATAATTATATTTTTTATTCATAATTTCAATAACACTATTATGTCTTTTATACATAAAAAAATGTGAAAATAAACTAAATAATGATGTTATTAGTTCAACCCTAATAAAATTTTCTTCATCTTCTGCTGCAAAACCTATTATTAAATATAATAAAATAAAATGCATATTAGATATGAAAAAAAAAATCAATTCACCACATATTATTTTATAATATATTTCTTTTCTTTTGATGTTTAGATAACATTTTCTAAAAAATATTAAACTACTAAAAAATAAGAGGAAAAATGATAATAATGAAAAATTAAAACAAAAATTTAATGGTGTTTTATTAAGCTTTTTTATTAATTTTTTATTATGAAAAATATTAATTTTAAATTTGTAAGTTATAATTAAACTTAGAATTCCTACACCACCAATAAAAGAAAAATAATATTTTATAAAATTTTTTTTTGAAAAAATTATTTTATAATTTTCTAATTCGTATATTTTTATTGTTTTATAATTAGTTTTACATTCCATACATTTATAATATCCTTCTTTGTTGATAGAAATTGTTCTCCATATTTCAAGACATTCTTTATGTACATATTTACTTGTTCCGGAACATAAACAAGGTGATAAAAATTCTTTATCATCATTTTGAAAACAAATTCTACATTCTTTTAACATATTTAATATAATATATATATATCATGAGTAGAGATTTCTTTAATAAAGCTGCAGAAAATACAATTCAGTTAGAAAAACAAATAATGCCTGAACCATATAAATACTATAAATTTATTAAAACGCCAAAAGAAATGGGCATGTCTACAAAGGGCGGAATGAAAGATCTTCAAGATAATGTGGCAGCTCTTGTTAGTTATGGCGAAATACTTGTAAGTGGTAAGGGTTTAGCTACAGATGCAAAAAAACCTTTAGGGAATAAATATTTTATTAAAACAGGTGGTCAATGTAAAACATCAGAGGGGGGCGTTGTTGATAGATATGCTTATATTGATAATGTTCCCAAAGGAAATATTCCAATGTCAGAAAGTACATTTATTAAATATAATGAATTTACCGGTTTAATTCCTGGTATGATGCAGGATATTGAGGATATTAATACAACAAAATTATTTAGAGGATTTATGGAAGAGGAACATCCTAAATGTTTACCGTTAACATTGCCGGTTATTGATGGCGATAATAATGAAACTTCTGAAACTCATTATATTTCTGAAAGTGATATTCGTGAAATGAATCCATGTAGTTTTATAAATAAAATTAATCCAATTACCGGTGTAAAATGCAAAGTTCCTGATGTTCCCCCAAATTTATCTGATCAAATTCTTGAAAGAACAGAATATGGAGGTAAAATTCCGGGACAAGAAGAAGCGGAAGCTGCTGCTGCTACACATTCACACGCAGATCATCATCCTGGTGGAATTGGGATTGAAAGTGGAAGTGGTGCTGCGTCAGCTCCTGAAGTTCCTCCGGGTGCGGAAGAAGGAAATTTGGTTGGTATGATGGGAAAAATGTTGGGAGGAGGTGCGGCAGCTAAAATGATGGGAAATATGTTGGGTGGAACCGATAAATTAAATTCTATGGAGGATAAAATTAAGTCGGGTTTGGGTGGTATGATGGGAAAAGCTCGGGGTGATTTGGGTGGTATGATGGGAAAAGCTCGGGGTGATTTGGGTGGTATGATGGGAAAAGCTCGGGGTGATTTGGGTGGTATGATGGGAAAAGCTTTAAGGGAGAAGAAAAGTTTTATGGATAAGGCTTTAGAAACAAAGAAAAATTTAATGAGCAAAGGAGTAAATAAGGGCGGTATGATTAAAAAGAAAATAGGTAAAGAGAAAAGTAAGATGGCTGGCATGTTCAAAAGAAAGATTGGATTTCAAAATCAATATAATAATAAAACTTTATGTAATAATTTAATGCAAGATGATTTTGCACAATTTTATATAATTGCTTTTATTGGGTTTGTAGGATTTTTATTATATAAAGCTACTCAAAAGAAAAGATAATTTTAATCATTAGAAAATATATGATAAATAACATTTTCATCACCTGCTACAATAAAATTATTAACAAATGATAATTTTATTGTTTTTCCCTCAATTACTCTTGCTAGAGCCAATCTCCCATTATCTCCAATGGGATTATTACACAAATTTAATCTTTTTAATCTTGTATTTGTTTTTAAAGCATCCGCCAATAAGAATGCCGTTTTATCTTTTATATTTTTATTAGATAAATCTAATGTAGTTAAAAAACGGCAATTATTTTTAATACGATTTAAAATATCGTCCATTAATATATGTCAAAAATGTTCTCAATATTAGACGGATTTACAAGAGCTTATCCACTAATTATAGTTTTTCATACCTTTTTAAATGGTATTTTATATAATAATCACAATGAATTATTTTTTTCCATTTTTTTATTGACCACAGATATATTCAATCATTTCCTTAAAACCTTTGTATTTAGACCATTATTTGGCAATAAAAAAATCCCATTATTAGGATATGGAACACGTCCTCAAAATATGAATTGTGGATTATTTATCAATAATAAAGAATCAACATCATATGGTTTACCAAGTGGGCATTCACAAATTGCTTGGCTTTTTACAACCCATAAAATTTTAAATTTGGAAGAAAAAAATTATTATCCAATTTCTTTTGTTTTAATTGGGCTAGCTATCTTAATATCATATTCTCGTGTATATTGGGCAAAGTGCCATACAATACAACAAGTTATTTTGGGTGGGATTTTTGGAATAATATCTGCTGGTATTTATAACGGTTATATAAAAAAAATTGATTTAGATATATACAAAATTATATAATTAAATTATGTCTTCCCCAAACACAAAACTCGCCTGCCTGAAGTCGGTCAAACGTACTAAAGATGGAAAACGCCCCCCAACCCCGGTTGAAAAAAAAATTGTAGATGTCACAAAGCTGGTTGACAGAAGCGGTTCCTGCGCTTCCATGGATGCTCGCGGATATCAAGGCTTTCCACAATTTGTAAAAGATCAGAAAAAAACTTCTAACGATGAAAATGTTGAAATCCGAATAACATTTATTACCTTTGATGGTGCGGCGACAACATGGTATGAAGACAAGGATGTTACCACATTTCCTGATTTCATCCCGGATGATGAAATGCATCAAATGGTTTTTCCACGCGGAGCTACCCTACTCGTGGATACTGTAATGGATGCCGCCGTCGCGTCAAGCCGCCGCTACAATGCGCTTGTGGATAAATACGGCGAAAACAATGTATCTTCCATCTTCTTTGTATGGACAGATGGTGAGGATAATCAAAGCTATCAATGGACGGCTCCCGATGTAAATCGTGTGTTGGCTAAAATTCAGGAAAATCCCAAACGAACTGTATTGTGGACGGCAGCCAATCAAGACGCCATGAAGTCCGGCGCAAAGTTTGGAATAGCTGCTAGCAACTGCCTGACAACACAAGCAACTCCTCTCGGTGCGGCCCCGATGTATCGTGCCTGCTCGGCAGCTGTAACTCGCGGATGTTCGGGCGGAAATGCAGCCTTTACTCAAAAGGAACGTGTAGCAAATTCTCGTGCGGCAACTATGCCGGCTGCTGCCACACCGTTGTGCGCCCGTCAGTTGCGCTGGGTTCCGGGAGCATTTGCAGGAGGTGGACTCCAACATAATAATAATACTGTGATGGCATCAGGGCGTTATCCCCGCCCGCCCCGTTTCGGCGGTGGTGGAGGACGCGGTCTATCATGTGGAGGAGGACGCGGTTCCGCCGCTCCAACATCTATTGGTGTAGGACAATATTTGAGTGTTCCACCATCACAATCAATGAATTCAAATACATAAATTCGTATAAATTTTTATTTAAAAAAAAATAATTATATAAATGGAACCTTTAACAGATGTTTCAAATACAAATTTTTTAAATACAGATGTTTCAAATGCTGACATTAAAAATTTAAATTTTATAAAAATGATATCTCAAGAAGAAGGGGTGAAAGAGAAAATGACTGAAAACTTGTTTTGGGAGCATTCACATAAAACTGACACAAATCCGGTATGTCATTATTGTTTAGACCTTTCAAAATTAAAAATTAATAAAATTCCATCAAATTTAAAAGAGGAAGCATATTTATTATATAAGGAAACGGAAGAAGGAAAAAAATATACGGTTGTAGATGTAAATTACGATTTTTGGTATAAAAAGTTTTTTGAAAAAATAACAAAAGGAATTGATGAAGCTGATGAAACGGGGAAAGCTCCCATTGTAAAAATTCCAAATGGTTGTTGTGGACATCGCAATTGTCCCATTAGTTTGTTTTATAAAACATTAACAATTTGTTGTTATCAATTTAATTTATCTTTGGGAAATGAAAAATTACCTTCAATTATGGAGGAAAATGAAAAATTACCTTCGTCGTTTGCGTGATTTTTTTTTCTCTATTTTTATATCAATTCCATGTTTTGTAGTGTTGCCTTCTATTTTCCATATTTGGGGTATATTTTTAGGTTTCCCCCCCACCATAACAATTTGTTGTTTTATACATTTTCCTCTCGGATTCCATCCACTTTTTTTACAAATAAATCCTGAAGGACATTGTCTGTTCATAAAACACCCTTTGTCCTCGTGTTGGTCTTCCACAATTATTTGAGGCTTTCCATCTTTTTTTGTAATTTTTAAAACTTGTGGACATCTACATGTTCCATCCTCTTGTTTTTCACACCATGTTACTAATGGTGATGATGACCATCCATCAGCTATATATCTCCAGGTTTTCCAAATCCAAGTTAAATAATTTTTACTTACTAATAATGCAATACCGGCAAATCCACCAACGCCCAACATTAAAGACGGCAAATTTCCAATTAATGTAATTAATCCCTTAATGGGTATTCCTCCCATATTTATTAGAAATTTTGCTCCTCCCTTCCCATGTTGAACAGCAACCAAAATTATCTGTTTTAATCCTCTATAAATATAAGCTGCGCCTGGTTTTAAAAACGATCCTAAAAGTAAGAGAGGAGCAATTGCCATTCCTCCAATTTTTGCAAACTGTTTGAATTTACCCATAGGCAATCCACCCATTGATGCGGCAACAGCTCCTAATGCCCCCATACCCCCCAACCCCGCCAACATTGGATTTTTTCTTGCCATTTTGCCAACAGCACCCATTCCCATTTTTCCAACCTTTCCAACAGCACCTATTCCCATTTTTCCAACCTTTCCAACAGCACCAAAGCCTTTTTTTCCAACCTTTCCAACAGCACCCAATCCTTTTTTTCCAAAATCTTTTACTTTTCTAAGTTTTTTGGTAATATTTAATTTGGGT
>Ga0163179_10002884_pt1 | contig 11829 bp, 29 predicted proteins | sample AtlANTMetagenome_FD_109643 | JGI IMG/M metagenome (GOLD analysis project Ga0163179, IMG submission 109643) | Marine eukaryotic phytoplankton communities from the Atlantic Ocean - Atlantic ANT 2 Metagenome | ecosystem: Environmental > Aquatic > Marine > Oceanic | place: North Atlantic Ocean... | reverse complement strand
TTTGTCTGTCTTGTAGTTAAAAGTATTAACTACTTGAACAACACAATACGTGGTAGGTGTTATGTGTTTTGGTTGATTTATTTTCAGTTTAAATTCATCCATCATAGAAGGTGAGTTTTCCATTTCCTCGATTTCATTTTGTATCTCAACCCATTCTTGTGATTGATACTTGTTGTAGTTTTCCATTTTATATATATTAAGTTTCCGTTTCATCCTTTTGGAATCATCAGACGGGACACTCATCCCGTTACGGGGGGCGGTGTCTTTAAAGACACAACCCCTCAAACTCTGCCTATGCTATTGTCTCTTTCCATAGGTTAACCACCAAAGTAATGACCGCATAATATAGGAACGCAAAGAACGACCCCATAACTAAGCCAAAACTAATTGAACCGATTGTAAGCCCGGGACCCTCGGTTGTTACGATATGCCATAGCAAACGCATAGAGGTAGAAATTACAAACAGTGTGATGATTGATAAAAGTGTGTTTTGAATGATGTTTAAAGTTTTCATTTTTATTATTATTAAATTAAAATTTCCGTTTCGTTCTTTTGAACTCATCAGGGCGGACACTCATCCGCCGACGGTAGCAGTTTAGAGACGTGCTAAGGTCTTTTTGTCAACGGTCGTACCCGTTGGTATCTAGCCACTCATAAACCGTGTCGCTTGTCGGTCTAAAGTTGCGTTGGTAGCAGTGTCTAAAACTTCCGAAGTTTCGGTTTCGTCGTGACCACCAACCCTCTAACCAAGGAGCCGTGTGCATATTGACTTTGCCCGTTTTCATAAACTTTGCGAAGTGCTTCGACAATTGCAAAACATCATCCACTTTGTCAATGTCCCCGTCGTACATTGAAATTAAAATCGGCTTCAACGTGTTAGCGAATTTGTGCAATGTTGCATTAGGTTGGTTTACCGCAAAGTCTAAGAGGTGGTACATAATTTCGTACCGTCTTATGGTTTGCTTCACAGACGTGAAACGTGACGGCAAACGGAACTCAATACCGAACCCCGTATTTTTACAAACTACGTATTTTTGGGACCCGTGGTAATTACTTGAATTGACCCCGTCGCTTGTACTCTCGAGCATTTGAGGATTGCCCATACAGTAACCGTTGTTTAACCGGTGGCGGAAGATTGAGAGAATAACGGGAGCAAATTTTCTCACTTTGCTCATAAGCATCGTTCCACTCATACCGTCAACCGATAACGTAATGTGACCACCGCACCGACTGTTTGACGGACTGTAATTATCGTCGATAATTTTACGGGCTTCGTGGAACATATTAAAAACCTTTGTTCGCCACATACTAGGACCGATAAGCGGTAGTATATGAGTAACTGCCTCATAACCTCCTTGGGAGGATGTGAATCCGCAAGAACTGTCTTTTTCGAACCCACAGAACAACGGGTATTCTTCAACGGCGCCACGGTGTAAACGGTTCTTTTCGAACTCCATACCGATTTTAAAACGGCTTTCGTATTCGTCCCCGTCAATTTTGACGTTGTTTCGGTCTCCGGCTTTTAAGCCAAGGATGTCTAGTCGTTCCGCTTTCGAGCGGTCAACCGGATTTGGCTTACTATGGTAGCCGACAATTTGACCACGTCTCGGGGTGTCTTCCAAGATTTCAAATTTTATACCGGTGTTAGATAAATTTCTCATTTTGTGTTACGTTTTTTGGTGTCTTTAAAGACACAAATTATTGATTTAAGTTTTGTACTTCAACAGATATAAGACGGGATAAATTAACTATCATATCGCTAATTTCGGTAGACACTGCATTAGTCAAAACAACCTCTCCGCTTTCAGTGATGTTTGCATCGTCGGTAACTCTCAAAGAATAACCGCTTTCGCCGTTGATACCGTCTTTCGCTATCGACAAGCTAAACATAGTTTTCGCTCTCGTTGGTGCTTCGGCTTCTTCGCCGTTTTCTTCCGCTTTCGCAAATTTCAACAGTGCTTCAATGCTTCGTATTGCATCTTCGCCGTTGTTCTCTAATTGGGTGCATTGTCTCTTGAATTTTGAGACGGTTGATGTTTCAAGTTTACCGGCTTTGACCATTTTGTGACCAAACGATTTTTGCCACCCATACACTCGGTTAAAAAATACCTCTGCATTGGTCCACTCGATACCGGCTTCAAGTAGTTCGCCTTTCGTTTCCGGCTTCTTAAACCACTCCAAAGATTGGCTTACTAACTTCGCTAATTTTAGCGATTTGTCAAATTTCGATTTCTTTGCGTCGCTTACTTGACTTTGTAAATTCCAAACGCTTTGGAAATTTACTTCACTTTGTGAGGTCAAAAAATCTGCCTCGATTTGCATTAAATTATTCATTTTCAATTATTTAAGTTTAAATGTCGTTGAACGTTCGTCGTTCAACTGTTCAAATATAGTTTTTTTCTTGATACTACCAAAGGGCAAACGGTATTTTTTTACATTTTTTTAAATTTTCTTTTGTTCTCTCTGTAACTCAGGGCTTTATTATCTGTTAGGTCCCCGTGTTTTATATTGGTTTAATTTTCGCCGCTTTGCGGTTCCCTTCAATCTTCGTGTCTTTGAAGACACAAACTGACTTTCTCGGGGGGAACGGGGGACGGGAGCCGGTACCGGTAGCGGTTACCGGTGGAAACGGGGGCAAAGGAACGGGGAACGGGGACGAGGTCAACAGGTCACAGGTCACAGGGGCAAAGGGACCACAGAAAAAGCCAAAAAAATCAGAAACGCAGCGCAAAAAAGACGACCCCCCCCGACAAAAAAAACCGACCTCCGCAGCAGGGTCCGGCGCCGTGGGGTGGGGGGGACCCAAATACTATATACACCTAACAAAAATTTTACTATCTTTGTATAAACGAAAAACTATTAGTTATGCATTTTAAAATACCACCTTCAATGATGGGTTATGAAGTTAAAGACGGAAGACTTATCAATAACGCACCGGAACCTCAAATGGGTATCTCAAAAATGATTGACATGAAAAATTCAATGAAGCGTTATAACAAAGTTCAAATGATAGCAGAAGGTAATGAACTAGCCAAAGCTAACATTGACTTATTCAAGAAATAAAAATACTATAAGTGTCGTAAATTATAGTGATTGATGTTTGATAAAAAGGGGACTCTTCGGAAAGGTGGTCCCTTTTTTTGTACACTTACATTAACCTAATGCTTAGTTAGTGCTTAGTTTGTGCTTACTTTTTTTTTATAACTAATTGATTATCAACAACTTAATTATTAAATGCTTAAAATGCTTAGTTTAAAGCCTCGTATTAATAAAAAATAATAAAGGCTAATAAGAGTAGTAGTAGTATAGGAGCACAAAAAGTTAGCATTTGTTTCTAATTTAATTTTGTTACCTTTGCATAACAATTAAATTCAATTTATAATGCAACAAGGATTCAATCCCAAACAACTTCATTTCTCAGATGAAGGGAGAGACAAGTTAATTCAAGGAATAAAACAAATAGCAAACGCAGTAAAGTCCACACTTGGACCTAGAGGTAATACTGTTCTAATAGAATCACCCGAACACTTACACGGTATAACAGTAACCAAGGATGGTGTTACTGTAGCAAAGTCTATTTCATTATTGGACCCGGTAGAAAACCTAGCGGTTAGAATGATGAAGGAAGCTGCAGACAGAACGGCTACCTCAGCAGGTGATGGAACCACAACTGCTATTGTATTAGCAGAAGCTCTAGTGGATGCAGGTACAAAGTTAATTGATGCTAAAGTAAATCGAACAGAGGTCTTGCGACATTTGGTAGAGATAACGAAATTAATTTCAAAGTCTTTAAAAGTAAAAGGCAAAAAGCTAGACGAAAAGAGACTAAGGGACGTTGCCATTATATCAGCCAACAACGATAAAACAGTTGGTGGAATTATTGCGGACGTTTACGAAAGCGTAGGCAAGGACGGAGTAGTCACTGTAGAAAAAAGTAAAACCTCATCTACATATTATGAAACTACTAAGGGTATAAAAATAAAGAGAGGATATTCATCAGGCTTATTTATCAACGACCAAAAAAGAGATGAGTGTGTCTTTGAAGACACCTACGTATTAGTTTGTGATGGAGAGATAAGTAACATACTTCAAATAGAAAATATATTAAAACCAATAATATCAGAAGGTAAGAAACTTTTGATTATAGCTCCCTGCTCTACAAACGTAATAAATACTTTAGCAGCTAACGTAGTTAAGAATGGTTTAAAGATTTGTAACATAGTCCCACCGGATTTTGGATACAGACAACACGAGTTAATGCAAGACATTGCAATAAGCATAGGAGCAACCTACTTCAGCGAAAAGACAGGCGATGATTTGAGTTTGATTAGTTTCAACGATTTGGGTCATTGTTCCAAGGTGATAGTTGGACGTGACTCAACAGTCATCGTGAAAGATGAAGATTCTTCCAATGAAGAAGTTGAAGAAAGAGTTGCACAACTACATGAGGCTTATGAAGAAGCCACAAAGAAACAAGATAAAGATTTTATAAACCAAAGGATAGCTTCGCTAACCGGAGGTATAGGTGTAGTATATGTTGGTGGTAATACAGACTTAGAACAAAAAGAATTGTTTGATAGAGTAGATGATGCGGTATGTGCAGTACGAAGCGCACTTGAAGAAGGTATACTTCCGGGCGGAGGACTAGCCTTATATAATCATGCTAAGTCTTGTGCGGTTCAAGAAAGCAGTGAAGAAAATTTTTCAAAAAAAATTGCGTATGCAATTTTATCTAAATCATTGTCAGCCCCAATGAATCAGATATTAATAAACGCAGGTTTAAAACTTGAGGAGATATACAAAAATAGTAAAGGTGCAAACTATGGCTATGATGTAAAAAATGAAAAGTACGGATACCTAATGACTCTTGGAGTAATAGACCCTGTTAAAGTTACAAGACAAGCTCTGCAAAATGCAGTGTCTGTTGCCGTAACCATACTATCAACTAATGCTATCGTGACAATGGCACGTAGCTATGAAGCATCATCAAAATGAGAAACAGAGAACATACAGATGGAATGAAAAAATTTATAGATAAAATATTTCCAAATAAATCTGAAAAAGAAAAATCTATATTAAAGAACGATAAATCTAAATTAAATAAAGATGGTAATAAGTAATCAAATATTCGAAGCGTATAGAAGTAAACAAAGAGAAATAGACGCAGCACAAAAACTGCTAGAAGATAATAACTGTATAGTTATTCAAAATCCAATAAAGGGGGAATTGTTTCATTCACACAAAATAAAAGACAGAGTGAAGCAACAGACTCACGCTATTAAATTATTATTGAGACAAGGCTATGCTATAAAGGACCTAGAAGGTAATTGGTTAATTAAAGGACAATATGAAAGCAATAGGGAAGAACATAGTAATTGAAAAAATAGAAGAACAGATTACAACTGAAAGCGGTCTGTTACTTTCTAATACTGATGCAAAAGCATTTAGGTATCAAAAAGGAAAAATAATACTTCCCGGTTCTGATGTAATTCATTTAAAAGAAAATGATATTATATACTACGATACTAGAAACTCATACACTCTTGTAATCAATGGAGAAATGGTTACTATCATTCAGGAGCGTGATGTCGTTGTTGTCGAATAAACTCATTCATATTCTTAATAGCTTCTCTATATCTTCTGTCAGTGTAGGAAACATTTTTTAAAAACATTGGATTTTGAGAAGGAGAAGTAGGCATCTCTTCACCATTAAGTTTTTTATAAACCGAGGTCAAGAGTCTTACTGACTTATATGATAAAGAATATAATGCTTTTGTTTTACCTTTCCTTTTTCTGAATACCTCAACCCAACCATCTCTTAGCAGTTTATCAAATCTGTTTTCATCCCACGACAGGATTCTGTCAAACTCTTGAAACTTGTCTTTAGAAAAATAAGGTTCTGATTTTAAGAAGAGCAACACGTCAAGTTCTGATTGACTAATTCCGTATTTCACTTTTACATATTGACGTATTACCCTCCAATACTTTAAATAGTCTGCGCTCAAATTATAGTAAATTTTATTTAGTAACTTTGTGTAAATATACAATATAAAATAATGAGCTACGTAAGTGACACTTTTAAAGCAAATGTAAAGAAAAGATTGGGTATGCCTAAACGACCAAGTTATAACAAACCTCCATCTAAATTAAAAGGTCCTAAGTCTATGCTCAGGGGATTAGCGGTATTAAACCCTTCAATGGGACAATTCGCAAATTAAAAGAAATGGCAAAAGGTAGAGCAAAGAAAAAAGGTAATAAGATATGTCCTGCAGGGATTGCATGGGCTAAAAGAACCTTTGACAGATACCCGTCAGCTTATGCAAATATGGCTGCAAGTAAATATTGTAAAGACCCTAACTATGCCAAGGGTTCAAAAAATAAAAAGAAATAAAGATGCCGGAAAATTGTAAAACTAAATTAGGATTAGATAATAAAAGAAGTAGAGACTATACACTTAGTGAGCTACAAAATCTTAGAGCCTGTAGAAAAGAAGGTAAAGAAAAGCTAAAGAAAGGTGTGAAGACTTTATTCCAAGGAGCAAAAAAGAAACTTAAAAAAGTTGGTGAGGATGTAGGTGGAGTAATCACAGGAGATAAAAAGATTAATATTGTAGATAACAATAAAAACAAGTCATAATAATTATGGACGCAAAAAAATTAAAAGAAATTTCAAGTCAATTAAAAAAAGCATCTGCGATGCACAAAGGACAAGCTGCAAAAATAGATAGATTAATAAAGTCAATGTCAAAGAAAAAGAAATGAGTAAGTTGCACAGAAACAAGAGACCTAGAAAGGCTAAGAAAGTTAAGGTAAATAAAAAAACAGGAGTAGCATCATTGAACGGTGTTAATGTTTTGGATTTAACAAAAATGAAAAAATGAGCAAATTAAGTAAAAAGCAACGTATGATTGCAAGAGCAGCAATGCCGTTTCATAAAATTACTGCAGCAGATTTTAAAGTATTAAAAGAAGAAAAGAAAAGTAATAAATCTAAAATTTAAAATTATGCCAACAGTAAGTTATAGTTGTCCTGATACGGGCAAAAAAATGAAAAAAAGTTTTCCATACAATGCTATGGGTAAAGCTCAAGCGCACACTTTTGCAAAAACAATGGGTGGTTCTATGAAGAACAATCCCAATAAAGCAAAGACAGAATACGGATACTAATGGGTGAACTCAAAAAGTGGAGAGAACAGAAGTGGGTTCGAATAGGAACTGATGGTTCAATTCTTGGAGCTTGTGGCACAAGCAAGAATAAAAAGAACCCCGACCGTTGTTTGCCTTTAGCTAAAGCTAAATCCATGAGCAAGTCTGAAAGAGCCGCAACTGCAAGAAAGAAAAAAAGACAGGGTGGTAGTAAAAAACAATTTGTAAGCAATACAAATGCCGGAAGAGTTAGAAACGCATAGCAAAGAGTGGTACGTAAACCAATACAACCGTAATAGGGAATCTGATGATTGGATTACCGACTACAATGAGTTTTTGAATTTGATGAATGTATTAAGTAAAAGATATGGCGGAAAAATCTAAAATGAAATGTAATGTTGTTGTTCGCAGCGACAGAGCGGGAAAAAAGAAAATGGTTAAAGCCTGTGAGGGCGGGAAAGAAAAACTAATTCACTTTGGAGCTAAAGGCTATGGACACAATTATTCTGCAGCCGCACGTAAATCTTTTAAGGCTAGACACAAGTGTAGTACGGCAAAATCTAAGTTAACCGCACGATATTGGGCTTGTAAAAATTTATGGGCAGGTAAGGGTGGTTCAAAGAAGTCAAGTCCAAAAAATAGACAAGGAAAATATTAGTATCTTTGTAAAATATAAAAAATAAAAGTTATGTCAATCCCAATCGGAACAAAGTTTCATGGAGTCGCACCGGATGTGGAAACAGAAAACCTCGGCTCAAAACAAGCAAATGCACAAAGAAACGTTTATACGTTTCCTGCTGACTTCAATTTACCCCTTGCTTTTGCAGGAACAATGGTAAATGTAGGCGGGTTAGTTACAAACGTAGGTCCCCTTGGTGGAGACTCTGCAGATTTTGGAGCTGAAAAAGCTAGTGCAGGTGACCACGTAGGTTTTGTGATTGCAACTGTAGATATGGAAGTAATGTCAGTAGGTTGGCAATGGGCATCAAAAGTACAGATAGGAACTGCTGCAGGTGCCACACCAAAAACTCTCAGCTTTAAACTATCCGTAGGAGACTTAGGAAAGGATATGACTGACCCAAGCAATTGGACCGACTATGAATTAAATACCTTGGTTCAAACTGATGGTACAGAGTTCCCCGGATTTATTGAAACTCCACAAAATACAATATCAGTAAATAAAGGTCAAGCTATTGCATTTACCGTTATAACAAGTCAACAATTCAGTAATGCTTTTGAAGAAGCTAATGTAGTGTTGACAATGAAACAAGTTTAAGATGGCAATAATTCCAAATGAACAAAAATTTCACACACTATCTCAAGATGTAGTAACTGAGAACTTAGGTTCTGATGGCGCCAACTCACAACGTAGAATATACACAATGGTTGACATTTGTGAAACCGTCACTGAATGTCAAGGTGGTCCACCACCTCCTCCAACTCCTCCCGTGTTTACTGAAGCTAAAATTACTTTGGTTCAGAATCTTGCAGGTCAAGATGCTTTTATATTAGACCACACGAATACCACATCTTTGTTTTTTCCACAAACTGCAACCGCAGGAACAGGTAGTGAATTAGGACAATACACAATTAGTTTTGCTGCAGCAACTATGCCCGACGCAAGGAGAATTGCTATCTATGTAAACCCACAAGGAGAAAACCCCGGTAACTTTTTTATGGCAAGTGCTTATGCTAACGATGGTAATGATGAAATAATTGTAGGGTTAATGAAGGTACAAAACAATGGAGTAGGTAACGCAGCCACAATAGTGCCTGTTGAAATAGTTGATGCTTTAAATGATAGAATACATTTGACAATTCAAATACTTCCGGAGGTCTAAAAAAAATTGAAAAAAATATTACTATCTTTGTAGAAACGATTTGTTATGGCAAAACAACAAGATATTGAAATTAAAAAAGCCAACCAAGGTAAATTTACTGCGTGGGCTAAAAAAAATATGCCGGGCAAATCGGTATGCAGTGCTGCTTCAGCAGTAATGGCGAATAAAAAGAAGTATAAACCCGCTATAGTCAAACAAGCAAATTTTGCTAAAAACTTTGGCTGCAGCAAATAAATTAAAATTATGGGACAAGGTTATAATAGTAGGCTAGATGAATCTTTAGGTGCAAAGAATGGCAAGAAAAGTCAATCAATGAAATCACGTAGAGATGAATCAAAAGGAATGGCTAAAGCAATGACAGGTCATGCATACAGTGGTAATCACTCTATGAAAGAAGACAAGCATTATCCAAAAAGTGTGCACAGTCATTTAGGGGGACTTATTAAAAAGTAAACCAATGGGTAAAGCATTAGTAAAGTTAGGTCTTTGGATACAAAAGACTTGGTGCAAATTTTTGTGTAAATGGAATTGGGCAGTCTCAAAACTTATAGTAAATGTAAGTGAATGTCCTGTTTCGCAATGTATGTGTAAAAAATGAAATTAAGTCAGAAATCACGTGGGTTTGGAGATACGGTTGCTAAAGTCACACAATTAACAGGTATTAAATCTGTAGTAGATACAGTTTCGAAAAAAGTAGGGCGAGACTGTGGGTGTGGAAAAAGGCAGGATACCCTAAATAGAATTATACCCTACCAATAAAAAGTTATGGCATATCAAAAGTTACAACAGTTAAGAGCAATTACGGTTATCCCAAGTGATAGCGTAATTCCCATGCCCGGCAATGAAGTGGCTAGTGGAACAACGACTGCAATTGGTGCTTCTGTATTACTTGCACCCACAGGAACTACATTTTTAGGTAAAGTAACTGCAGGAGCAGTAGTATACAACACCACTACAAGTAAAGTTGCGAATGTTATTGGAATAGAAGATGATAAATTATTTATAGATGATAACATTTTCTTTGTAATAGGTGAAGATTTTATTGTTTATAACATTCAACCAAACATCGGTCCTGTATTATATGTAGGTGGAACAGGTGACTTAGATATAGTTACGGCAGGAGGAGATTCAGTAATTATGCAAGGTGTACAAGCGGGTACAGTTCTCCCAATAATGGTGGCTAAAGTTTTAGATACTGCTGAAACAACTGCAACAAAAATTGTAGCTCTTTGGTAAAATGAAATATTGGACATCATCTACGACATTAATGATTGAAGATTTAGAAATAATATATGATATAGTAGAATGTCCTTCGAAGATTTAAAAATTTACGGTATTAACTCAAGTGTGTTTGCAATCTCTTTCACACAGATAGAAATGGCTTTGAAAATTATTTTGCTTATAGCTACGATTATTTATACAGTTCAAAAAATCCACAAGAACTCTAAAGATAAAAAATAAAGTGGCAAAAATAAATCTAGCCACATACTCCTTCCGTCACAAAACCAAACGTCCCGGTGTTCATTCTAAGAACGCAAGTGTAAACCAAAAAGGTTACAAAAAAAAATACAGAGGTCAAGGGAGATGAGAAACATAAACAAACTTATAATTCATTGTTCAGCCACAAAAGAGGGTGATAATTCAGTTAATGCTAAAGTAATTGACCGTTGGCATAAGGCTAGAGGTTGGAAAGGTATTGGTTATCATTTTGTAATTTTAATTGATGGAACAATTGAGTTGGGAAGGATGATGGACGAGGTTGGAGCTCACGTGAAGAATATGAATCACTCTTCTATAGGAATTTGTTATATTGGTGGGGTGGAAAACAAAAGAGATGCAAAAGGTAAATGGATACCTAAAGACACTAGAAGTGCTGCACAAATAGCAACTATGCTAGAATTATTAAGATTATTAAAAAAAATATTTCCTGAAGCAACAATACACGGACACAATGAGTTTTCTCCGAAGGCTTGTCCGAGTTTTGATGTTCAAAGTGAATACGGTACATTATGAAAGAAATATTAAATAAATTATTTGGTAAAATAGGCGGAGGTATTGCTGAGAAACTTAGCGATATTATCGGTTCACACATTTACAGTAAAGAAGAAAAAGCCAAGTTTGAAAAAGAAATGACAGAACTTTTTATTCAAGCCGAGGCTGATATGCAACAAAATGTTACTGATAGATGGCGAACAGACATGACTTCAGATTCTTGGCTTTCGAAAAACGTAAGACCAATGGTGCTTATATTTTTAATTGTTTGCACTATGCTTTTAATATTTATAGAAGCCGGTTCAATTAAGTTTGAAGTTAAAGAAGAATGGATTTCTCTTTTGCAGTTAATTCTTGCAACAGTCATTGCTTCATATTTTGGAGGAAGGTCTTGGGAAAAAATTAAAAATAAAAAATAGTATCTTTGTATAAATTAAATTAAGTAAAATGGCAGAAAACGTAATATTAGAAAAAGAAGAATTAGAAAAGCTACAAATTGCTACTGATTCATTAAACAAATTAAAGCTCTCGTTAGGTGAGTTAGAAATTCAAAAACTCGATTTATTTGGTAAAGTCAATGCGCTTACTCAAGAGTTTTCGAAAATGGAACAATCTCTTATAGAAAAATATGGGAAAGATTCCGTTATAAACATCAAAACGGGAGAAGTTAAAAAGAAATAAAATGGCAAAAATATCTTCCTATGCAATTGACGCAACTCCAACTTTAGCAGATAAAGTTATTGGGACTGACGTAAACGATTCTAACATAACCAAGAATTATACATTAGGGGATATTATTTCATTAGTACCACCAATTCCAAGTATAGTAACAAATTTGTTTGTTCCAATATC
>Ga0163179_10002882_pt1 | contig 11832 bp, 11 predicted proteins | sample AtlANTMetagenome_FD_109643 | JGI IMG/M metagenome (GOLD analysis project Ga0163179, IMG submission 109643) | Marine eukaryotic phytoplankton communities from the Atlantic Ocean - Atlantic ANT 2 Metagenome | ecosystem: Environmental > Aquatic > Marine > Oceanic | place: North Atlantic Ocean... | reverse complement strand
ATTAAACTAGGTAAATTTAAACCACAAGGAAAAAATCCTGAAGGTGAAACACAAGTTAAAGGAAAGACTTACACTTATGACAACTAAACTTTATGATGACTCCAATTGGAGAGAAGAATACAAAAGTTACACTAGTAACAAAAAGTATCTTGAATTACTTGAGAACGGACCTAAGAGTCTTTCTCAATCATGGATATTAGGAGCAATGTATAATGAATGGAAAAAAATAAAAGGATATAATAAACTTGATCCAAAAGAAAATGAAGGTCAATTACAATCATCTATGGGTGAATTTTTTAAGAAACAAAAAACAATTAAATAATGAGTATTTGGAAAAATTATATTGATGCACTCTTTGATACTTTCCCACAGTTAGAAATAACTGAGAGATGGGCAAGGTGGGCAGAAAAGGATGCTAGACTGGCAGCTAATGTTAGAACTGGTGAGTATTTTTTAAAGGCAAGAGAAGCACATATAGTAGATACTAACGCTGACATATACAATACCATATTGTATCCTAAAACAGGAGCAGATCTGCCTTGTTTTGGTATGGATCTAATGAAGTTTAGTGATAAGAAAGTTATCATAGTATTTGATTTCCAGCATCCAAGAGAGAAGTATCTGTTCTCTGTTGATGGTTTACCTAAAGATGATGGTAAGTATAGGTTCTTTGAGATGGGTAATCACTTCTCTGAGAATATTTTTGTAAGATACTGTAAACCAGAGGAAGTTAATGATTACCTATCAGAGTTTAAAGAATATCTAGTAAAGTATAAAGAGATGATATATACCAATAAACCTGTGGGTGAAGATACCACAGTGTATAGTGATTTTGATACTTATATGACTAAACTTGATCCTGTTAGAGGATATCTAAAAAGTAAGTTTGGTAACGATAAATCAGAATCATTTGTAGATGATTTTTTATTTTGTTACAAATGACTAAAACTGAAATTATTAAAGGAAAAGTAAAGACCGTATTTACCACATCTGAACCTGATAAAGTTCTCATACAATATGAGGATAAAGTTACTGCTGGTAATGGTGAAAAAGAATTATTGATAGAAGATAAGGGTAAAGTTTGTTGTGAAATTTCTAAAATTCTTTTTGAAAAAGTAAAGCAAAGAGGAATTCCTAATCATTATCTTGATACATTTCCTGTAAGTATTATGTCCTGCAAGAAGGTGGAAATTATTCCTCTTGAAGTTGTGGTTAGAAATGTAGCAGCAGGGTCTATAGTTAGGCAGACAACTATTGAAAAGGGAAGTGAGTTTAAATGGCCATTAGTTGAATACTTTTTAAAGGATGATAGTAAGAATGATCCATTGCTTACACAAGATCGTATTATACAGATGGGATATAATATGGAAGATGTGGGTGAAATGGAGATCATGGCACGGGAAGTTAATCTGTTAATACAAAATATTTTTGATGAAATTGGTCTTACTCTTGTAGATATTAAATTTGAGTTTGGATATGATGTTAATAAAAAATTACTTTTAGCAGATGAACTATCACCTGATGGAATGAGAATTTGGAAAGATGGTAAAAGTTTTGATAAAGATTTGTTCAGGAATGATGAAGGTGATTTAATGGTAGCATATAGGTATATACTGGAAGAATTAAAGAGAGTTACTAAATAATCGTAAGTCGCAAGCACTTATGAAACTCTTATCTTCTCCTCGTCAGTATTTGTTTAATTTGAAGACCACAAGTTCAGCAGAAGCACTACGAATGTGGAGGAGAAATGTAAAAGAGAAATGGAATTATAAGTGTGCCTATTGTGGATCTAAAAAAGAATTAACAATTGATCATGTGGTTCCTCGGTGTAAAGGAGGAACAGACTTTACAAAGAATGTGGTGTGTTGTTGTCATAAATGTAATCAAGATAAAGCACATACTCCTTGGGAAGATTGGTATCTTTCACAGGAGTTTTTTGATATTAATAGATATGAAAAGATAAAAGAATGGATGGAACCAGAACCATCTAAAAATTTATTTGTTTATAAGCCAAGACGCAACAATGCGAGTTGAATAAATATATCAAGGCAGTATATACTGTTGTTCTGGTACATACCAAATATATAAATGGCAACACCCATTAGGATTAAAAGGTCTGCGGTTCCTGATAAAAGACCACAGACTACAGATTTACAGGTAGGAGAATTAGCTCTTAATACTTATGACGCAGAATTAGTAACATTAAGAGATAGATCTGCTGTTGGTATTGCTACTGAGGTTGTTAGAATTGGTGCTGGAGTAACAGTAACAAATATAATATATGTAACAAAAGATGGAAATGATAATAATACTGGATTAAAACTTGGAGATGCAAAAGGAACTGTTAAAGCTGCGATTGGTATTGCATCAGATGGAGATGTTGTTAAGGTAAGTGCTGGTGTATATGTAGAAAATAATCCTATTGCTATACCAAAACAAGTTAGTTTAGTTGGAGATAGTTTAAGAGAGGTAACAATTACTCCTCAGAATGCAGATCAGGACTTGTTTTATGTTGGACCTGGATCTATGTTGCAGGAATTAACATTTTCTGGAACAGTTAATTCGGGAGTTTCTGCAATTGCATTTAATCCTAATAAAATTGAGTATGGTAATCAATCACCTTATATTCGATTTTGTACAAATAAACTTACTAATAGTATTGGTATGAAGGTTGATGGTAGTAAATCTATCGGACCTTTTAGGAGTATGGTTACTGACTCATACACTCAGTATAATGCAAATGGTATAGGAGTTTCTCTTAGTAATGAAGGTTATGCTCAGATAGTTTCAATGTTTACCATGAACCTTGATGTGGGTATTGCAGCAAATTCTGGTGGACAGTGTGATGTAACAAACTCCAACTCATCATTTGGTAATTTTGGTATGAGAGCTGATGGTGTTGGGCGTACAAAATATACAGGAATAGTAACATCATCACAAGTCGCTAGTAAAACTGACTTTGTATTGGATTTAAACACACCAACTTTCAGTGTTTTTGATGCAACTTATGATGGAACCACTGGCCTTACAACTATCACAACATATACTCCTCATGGTCTTGAAGTTGGCATGGGGGTAACATTATCCAAACTTGGATTTACATGTTCATATGGAGATTATTCACATATATTTGTATCAGGAATTTCAACTGGTATTACAGTTAATACTGGTGCTGCTTATACGGCAGGAGCTGGAACCACATACACTGCTTCCACGGGAGAATTGGTTATAGATGTTGGCACAGCACATGGGTTGTCTGCTGCAACTAATTTATCTGCGGTTTCCCCTACAAATTACATACCTTCAACTGGAATATTTAACGTAACGACTAATACTAATCATGGTTTATCTGCGGGTGATTTTGTTAAGTTTGAGGAGGGTTCCTTTAAATTTGAATGTTCCAAAGATAATAGAGCTACTCAACATGATTATCCAAGAATAAGTGATCCTTTTTACAATAAATGGTTAGAAGTAACACCTAACAGTGCTTCATCATTTACAGTTAATGTGGGTGCTTCAAGTGGAGGAGATTATACACATTATTTTATATCCGCAACTCCTAATGGTATTAAAAAAGCAATAAACACGATTGGTATTGCAACTGGTGCAATAACATTCACTTGCTCTAAAGATAATTATGCAACATTACATCCTTATCCAAGAACAACTGATCCAGCACACAATGCCACTTTGGGTATTGAAGCAGTAACCACTAATAGTTTTACGGTAAATGTTGGTACTTCAACTCATGATATTACACCATCTGGTGTGAATGGATATATATTTGAAGTAAATGAAGTAATTGGAATTACAACTTTCTCAACTTTTGTTGGCCCTAATAAGTATCCACACAATTATGTTTCAGGTGGAAGTGTTAAACTTGATATTATTAGACCATTTGATGGTCAAGCTGTATATTTTGATGGGTTATTTCAGCAAGTACAGAAAATAAATATTACGAATGGAGGATCAGGATACACAAGTATCCCACTTGTAACTATTACCGATCCTTCTGAACCATGGGGAATAAAGGCAAGTGGTATAGCTGAACTTACAAATGGAATTGTAACCGCTATTAATATTGCCTCTAATGGTAGAGGATTTACTTCTACACAATCTGTAAATGTTACAATTGCAGATCCACCTAGTGGAACTACTGCTACTGCAAATGCAGTAATGACAGATGATTATTACCTTATAACAAAGTCTACTCCACTTTCTAGTGGTATTAGTACAGTTACAGTAAATCAAGCTGTTCCTTATGCGGTTGGTGTCGGTTCAACAGTTCCTTTCTTGAAACAGAGTAGAATTCTTGCATCAAGTCATTCATTTGAATACATAGGGACTGGTGTTGATCCACTTACCTCATTACCATCAAGAGGTGCTGTTCCAATTCAAGATAATGAAATTGATGATCGGAATGGTGGAATAACTATATTTACAAGCACTGATCAAACTGGTAATTTTAGAATTGGTGATGGTGTTATTATTAATCAACAAGACGGAACTATTACTGGAGATTCTTATACTAAGAGTTTATTTTCAACAATGACACCATTCATACTAGCATTAGGAGGAGATTAAGAAATGGCATTAGCATTAAACGTATTTAAAACAGTTACTAAAGTTGCACCTACAAGTGCAGTTGGAATTTATACAGCACCCGTTGGATATACGGGAGTTGTTCTTCTAGCACAAGCAGCAAATGTAGGAGGTGCTACTCAGACGATTTCATTTTCCCATCAACGAACAACTTCTGGAATAGCTGTAACCACTGAAATTGTGAAATCTTTACCTATTGAATCTAGTGATACTGCAAATCTTCTTCCAGGTAAACTTGTTCTTGAAACTAATGATGTACTGATTATTGAAGCAAGCAGTTCAACTGATGTTAAATTTTTAGGAAGTATACTAGAGACACTTAATTAAAATGACAAAGTACATTAGTGGTAGAGTTAAAGATCTTAAGGTAGGTTTAAATGCTTATAGTGAAGATAAGGTTTCTCTTGATGTTGTAGGTATAGTCAGTGTAAAAAATGCATTGAAGGTTGGTGCTGGCATCACAATGGATGCTGCTAGTGGAATAATAACTGCAACGTCATTTAAAGGGTCAAGTGGAGTTGATGCAACATTTGTTGGAGATGGTTCAGGACTATCTGGAGTTGTTGGTTCAGGTGCTGGTGTTGTTATTAGAGATGATAATAATCTTGTTGGTACTGCTGGTACAATTAACTTTGGAACTAATTTAAATGTTACTGCAATATCTGTAGGTGTTGTAACCGTAACTGCAAGTATTGATGCTACAGATAATGCAACAAATCTTGTTGGTGGATTTGCACGGGCAAGTGAATTGGATGTATCTGGTATATCTACATTCGTTGGTCTTTCTACATTTAATAATGGTTTAATTGTACATGCTGGTGTCTCTACATTTAATGATGATATTAAAGGTGATTTCACAACAAATATTTCAGGTATTAGTTCTGTTACAGCACTTACATTCTATGGTAATGGTCAATATTTAACAGGTACGCAAGCTACAGGGAATGCAACTCTTGGAGATCTTAAAGTATCTGGTATATCTACATTCGTTGGTCTTTCTACATTCAATAATGGTTTAATTGTACATGCTGGTGTTACTACAGTATCTGATAGTCTTGAAGTAGGACTTGGTATTACAGCTCATGCGGGTGTTATAACTGCTACCAAATTTGATGGTAATGCTGCTGGATTAATTGGTTCTCCTAATATTATAGTAGGAACTATAGTTGGTGCTTCACTATCAGTTACAGGTATTGCTACCATAACTGATGTTTGGGGTCAATCAGCTACTTTAAAAATAGGAACTGGAATCACTGCTAATGGTGGTATTATAACTGCTACCACATTTGATGGTGCTTTGGATGGTAATGCTACTACTGCTACAAATGCATCAGGATTAAGTGGAACACCAGATATTAATGTGAGAAATTTAGTTGCCGTAGAAGCTACGTTTAGTGGAATTTCAACATTTACTGATAATGTCACCGTTGGTTCTGCCATTACAATTGGTGCTATTAGTGGTATTATTACTGCAGCATCATATCGAGGTGATGGTAGTTTATTATCAGGGATTACTGCATCAGGTACAGGTGTTCAGATTAAAGATAGTGGTACTCCTGTTGGTGCTGCTGGAACAATTAATTTTGGTAAGAATTTAATTGTAGGAGAGATTGTTGACAGTGTTGCTACCGTAACTGGTATTGGAACGGAATTTATTAAGGCTGAAAGTCTCAATGTATCTGGTATATCTACATTCGTTGGTCTTTCTACATTCAATAATGGTTTAATTGTACATGCTGGTGTTTCTACTTTTCATGGAGAGATACATGCTTTAAGTAATGTTGGTATCGGAACCACAAATCCACAGGCAGATTTACAAGTTGGTACTGGTGTAACTGTCTATGGTAATTCAGGAATTGTAAGTGCTACAACATATTATGGTTCTGGTGCAAACTTAACTGATATTGATACAACACAAATTCAAACTGGAAATACTAGTGTTCAAACAATTGATACTGGTTCTGACGGTCACGTTAAGGTTACTACAGAAGGAACAGAAAGATTTCGCATCACATCAAATGGTGATGTTGGTATCGGAACTGATAATCCTACTGGTGTTAATGCTGTTGGTACTGGTAATACTGCAGTATTAGCAGTCGGTATTATAACTGCAAGTCAAATAAATGCTAGTGGAATTACAAGTGCATCTGCTTTTGCTAATTTTGATTATCTACAAGCACCTTATGGTAGCACAACTACCTTTACTGTTACTGTTGCTAGTAAAGATGCAACTCACAGATATAATGGAACGGGTAGTGGTAATGGATATTTAATAAACGGTGTTCAGGCACCAATTCTAACCTTAACACCTGGTAGAACTTATAGATTTACAAACGACAATACTGGAAGTCACCCACTCAAATTCTATTACGAAGCAGATAAAACAACACTATACACAACGGGTGTAAGTTTCCAAAACACATATACTGAAATTACTGTTAGTGATACAACTCCGAATGTTTTACATTATCAGTGTACTGCTCATGTTAAAATGGGTAATGCAGTTATCACAAACTCAAATGTTGTTGACACACCATATACTCTTAAAGTAGGAACTGGTATCACTGCCAGTGCTGGTATTATAACTGCTACTACATTTAAAGGTGCTTTAGATGGTAATGCCACTAGTGCTGATACTGCTACTAGTGCATCAGGTTTGACTAATAATCCTAGTATTGATGTAAGTAATATAGTTGGTACTGCACTAAGTATTAGTGGTATCTCTTCAGTTGGTGCTGCCATCACAATGTATGGTGCTACTGGAATTGTTAGTGCCACATCATTCTCTGGTTCTGGTGCAAATTTAACAGGATTAACTGGTGCATCTGCGGCTACTTATGGTGATGGATCTAATGTAGCAGCAATTACTGTTAATAGTGATGGTAAGATTACTGGAATTAGTGAAGTTACTATTTCTGGTGGAGGAGGATCTTCTGGAGTTTGGGAAACCAATGCAACTGGTATTAATACATCCACTAATGTTGGAATAGGAACTACTACAGCATCCGACGCAACTCTTACTGTTGATGTTGGTACTGCATCCACTGCGGTTGTAGTTCAGGGTTCAGAAGGACAGTTATTCTCCGTAACCAACAGTCTTTCATCAGGTTCTATATTCTCTGTTAATGATATATCAGGTATACCATCTATAGATGTTGATGCTGATGGAACAATTCAGTTAGCACCTTATGGTTCTACTGAAAATGTTGGAGTAGGAACTACTAATCCAACATCAAAACTTCATGTTGTGGGTGGTGCTAATATTACTGGTGTTCTTACTACTGGACATATTGCAGATAGTAACGGTACAGTTGGTGCTGCTTCATCAGTATTAAGTTCTACTGGTTCTGGGTTATCATGGGTAGCACAATCTGGTGGTGGTGGAGGTATTTCTTTATCAGATTTATCAGTTACAAGTAATTCAGCAGGTACGGCAGCTCTTGGTTATGATAATAGTACTGGTGTTTTTTCATATACACCTCCAGATTTATCTGGTTATCAAGCTTCCTTAACATTTGGTATTTCCAATACTAATGCGGTTAAGATTGATGATGCCAGTGCTGCTAACGGTGAATATGTTCAACTTACTGCTTCTGGAATTGTAGGTGTAAGTACTGAAACATTAGGTGATGCAGTTAGTGGATCATTAACTAATATAGTTGGTACTGCATTAAGTATTAGTGGTGGAATATCCACTCTTGGTGTTACATCAGCAACAGATTTAGAAGCACAACAGTTATATGTAACTGGTATTTCTTCAGTTGGTGCTGCCATCACAATGTATGGTGCTACTGGAATTGTAAGTGCTACTAATTTCTACGGTCAACTTAATGATTTAACTTTTCCAACTGCTGATGGTACTGATGGTTATGTATTGACTAGTAATGGATCTGGTATTGTACAATGGGAAGCTGCTCCAGGAGCAGGTGGTGGAATTTCTGGTATCACTGTCCAAGAAGAAGGAAGTGATTTAACTACATTAGCAACAACATTAAACTTTGTAGGTGCTAGTGTTGAAGCAACTGGCGGTGGAGCAACTAAAACAATCACAATTACTGGTGGAAGTGGTGGAGCTTCTACAGGAAAGGCAATTGCCATGGCAATGATATTTGGCTAACCTAAATAACAATATAAAGGAGGAAAGTAATTTATTATGGCAAATCCAAATATAGTATCGGTTACGAATATATACGGAAAAGTTGCTGGTCAGGCAGTTACAACAAGTGCTGCAGCAATTGTAACTAATGCTAGTAGTAGTGGAAAAATATATAAAATAAATTCTTTAATAATTGCAAATATTGATGGATCTTCTGCTGCTGATATAACTGCTACAGTTTATAAAAATCAAGCTACAGAATATCATCTTGCTAAAACGGTAGTTGTTCCTGCTGATGCAACATTAGTTTTACTATCTAAGGATACTTCAATTTATTTGGAAGAAAATGATAGTATTAGATTAACTGCAAGTGCAAACAGTGATTTGGAAGCAGTTTGTTCTTGGGAAGAAATAGATGCGTCATAATTATGGGATATTATACTAAAAATGGTGGATTAATTGGGTTTGGAACAATTGACAAGAAAAGGGGAGTTTTTGATATAAATGCTTCTCAATTAATTGGGGATTCATTATATAATTTCACTAGTTTTACATTTACAACTGGTGGTAAAACTGGACAAACTGGACCAACTTATTCACAATGTTCATCTTCTTATAGTGGTCAATCACCAGAATTTTTGGATAGTACTGATTGGTTTACTGTCAGTACTAGTGTATTAGGAGTACAAAGATGGACAGTACCTAAAACCGCAACATATGAATTTACGGCAAGAGGTGGGATGGGAGGTAAATATCAGTCAGGTTGGGGAGCAGTGGATCCTAGACCTGGTAGAGGAGCTATAGTTACTGCTAGATTTGCCCTAACACGAGGTACCATAGTTAATTTGGTAGTTGGACAAAGACCTGCTAATTCTAATACTCAAACCAGTGGTTCTGCTGGTGGAGGTGGATCTTTTGTATATACTGGTGCAGATAGTTCAAGTAGTATTGGTGGTAGTGGATTATTGTTAGCAGCTGGTGGTGGTGGAGGAACTGGACACGGACAGAATTCAGGAAATGCTTGTGGAAATGGTGCTGGTGGTAATAGTGGTACTAATAGTAGAGAATTTACTGATGGACAATATGTTGGAGGTGAATATGTCGGAGGAACAGGTGGCAATAATGGTCTTGGTATGGGTGGAAATGCTACAGTTAATTCCTCATATGGAGGAGCAGGAGGTGGTGCTGGTTGGCAAGAAGTAGGTGATACTAGGTCTGGAGGAAATTATCCTGGTGAAGGTGGTGACCACTGGCGTGGAGGAGAGGGTCCTAGAGGAAATGATGATGGTGGTTTTGGTGGTGGTGGAGGAGCTGGTGGAAACCATGCTGCAGGAGGTGGTGGAGGTGGATATACAGGAGGTGGAGGTGGAGAAGGTTGGAGTGAAATTCCTTCTACTCCTGCTTGGACATGGGGAGGTGGAGGAGGAGGTGGAAGTTATGTTTCTCCAACAGGAACAAACCAAACTATGACAGCAGGTACTGATGCTTATTCTAATTATACCCAAGAAAGTGGTTCAATAATAGTTACAATGGTTTAATATTATGGTAAAAAGAAATTCAGGTGTAATAGGTCCTAAACAAGAAATAACATCCGCTATCGCTGGTGCAAAAGGATGTCATGAGTCTTTTGATCAATATAATGCTGAAAAAGGTGGGAATTGGCCATCAGTAATCATACCTGGAACTAATACATCAACTTCATTTTATGGTGGTGTACCAACTAGAACATATTATGATTATACCAATGCTGATACTACTCAAGCTTTTGATTGTAAACAAGTTCAAACTCAATTTTCAGGAACTGGTAGACTTTATATTGGGATTAAAGTTACCAATTCTACCACATATTATAATGATATTTCGATTGGTGGAATTCAAATTTTAAGTTCGGATCAATCTACTATTAATCAATCGTGGTTTTTTACTAGTAGTCTTGGTGGTACTGGTAGTACTTGGCAAACTTATACATCCCAAATCACTGGATCATCATCTTATGGATTTCCCGTAACACCTGCTACTGCTTCTGGATATACTTATAGTAATATATCAACATCTACTGGTACAGGTAGATTTTCTTGGGCCACTTCTACTGGTTCTTATAATACTGGTACTGCAGGTGGAATTAGTAGTTCTGCTTGGACTAGTACTCCTATGACACTAGGAACTGGTCAAATTTCTCAAGTTGGTTCTAACTATTATGCATATCGTGAAACAAGTGGTAGTACTCAATATAGTGGAACTGTAATGAGAAGTCCATCTAGGACTTGGTCTGGAAGTGAATGGATTAGGATAGCATTTTTAATTGTCAGTCCAAGTTCACCAGTAACTAATTATGCAGATTCGTTATTTGTTGGAACTTATTAAATAAATATAATACTAGTACTATTAAAATGCCATATTCTTATAACAATCAATATCCAATAAATATTTTACCTAATAGAATTAGATTATCTAATGGTAGTACAAGAACAGATTCTTCAACATTTACTACAGATGAATTAACTGATGCTGGATATGTTGCGGTAAGTACTGCTCCAACATATAACGAGAAAACACATAATCTTACGTGGAATGGTACTGATTGGGAAACAGTAGGATTGACGACGGCAGAAATAACAAATAATACAGAGGCTCAATGGGAAGAAGTGCGAAATGATAGACAAAATAGATTTAATGACGTAGATTGGAGAGTAATGAGATATCAAAGTGAGGTTAGATTAGGAGTTATAACTACTACAGATACAATTGCAGATCTTGATACTTATCTAAAATCATTACGAGATATTACAAATCAATCTGATCCATATAATATTACTTGGCCAGCAGAATATGGTGCAATTCCTGATGACAGTAATAGTGAACCAGAATAAAAATAAATTATGTCTACTAACAATGATGTTTACTTAGGTAATCCCAACCTAAAAAAAGCAAATACTCAAATAGAATTCACGGAAGATAACATCCGTGAATTTTTAAAGTGTAAGGAAGATCCTGTATATTTTGCAAATAATTATATGAAGATTGTTTCTCTTGATGAGGGACTTGTTCAATTTAAACCATATGATTTTCAGCAGAAGTTAATTAATAATTTCCACGATAATAGATTTAATATATGTAAGATGCCTAGACAGACT
>Ga0163179_10002881_pt1 | contig 11833 bp, 12 predicted proteins | sample AtlANTMetagenome_FD_109643 | JGI IMG/M metagenome (GOLD analysis project Ga0163179, IMG submission 109643) | Marine eukaryotic phytoplankton communities from the Atlantic Ocean - Atlantic ANT 2 Metagenome | ecosystem: Environmental > Aquatic > Marine > Oceanic | place: North Atlantic Ocean... | reverse complement strand
GCGAAATATAGGTATGCCATTTGCTCACACATTGATTTCTTTCAATTCATTAAAAAAAGGTATTTCAAAATTAATTTTGAATGAACAAAAAATAAATAAGGATTTAGAATCAAATTGGGCTGTGGTTTCTGAAGCTATTCAGACTATTCTAAGGAGAGAGGGTTTTGTTAATCCCTATGAAACATTAAAGGATTTTACTAGAGGTAAAAGAGAACTTAACAGGGAAAATATTAAGCAATTTATAGCACAGTTAAAAGTTTCTAATAAACTTAAAGAGGAGCTTAACGCTATTACTCCTCAAAACTACATAGGTAGTGTTTAATTATATCCAAAATTTTTTTTAGCCTTGTTAGCAATTTCGTCTCCTATTGCTAGGCATGCGGTTGCAGCAGGAGAGGGTGCATTTAATACGTGTATTGCATATTCATTTTCTTTAAAAACAAAGTCTTCAATTAAATTACCATTTTTACCTAACGCGCAAGCCCTTACGCCAGAACGACCTGTCTTAATATCATCCATTTTTAAAGAAGGAATTAAACGTTGTAATGTTTTTAAAAATAATTTTTTACTAAAAGCTCTAGAATATTCATTTATGCCAAATTTAAAATGCTTAAAAAGTAAATTCCATGTTCCTCTATAAGACAAGGCGTCTAAAGTGTCATTTAAATTAAAATCTAACTTTCCATATCCCTCTCTTTTAAATGTAAAAACGGCATTAGGTCCACATTCAATGGTTCCATCTGTCATTCTAGTGAAGTGTACTCCTAAAAAAGGGAATTCTGGGTTTGGAACAGGATAGATTAAGTTTTTTACCTTTTCTTTTCCGCTAGCACTTAGGTCATAATAATCTCCTCTAAATCCAACTATTTTTAGATTTAAATTTAATTTATCTTTTTTTGCAATTCTATCAGAAAATAACCCACCACATGCAATTATATTATTACAATTAAAAACCCCTTTTTTTGTAATGATTTTAATAGAATTTTCTTTATAGAAATTAAATACCTCGCAAGAAGTAATGATTTTGCTTTTAGGATTAACTGAAATAAGTAGTTCTGCTAATTTTAATGTAATGCCTTTAAAATCTATAATTCCTGTTTCAGGAACCCAGATCGAAGCAATAGCTTCAACAAATGGCTCAATATCTTTGGTTTGGTGTTTGTCAATTATTTCTAATCCTTTCAACCCATTTTCTTTCCCTCTTTTAACTAATGAAGGTAATTTTTTTTCTTCATCATATGTTGTGGCAGCTACAATTTTTCCACACACGTCATGTGCAATTTTGTGTTTTTTTGCAAAATCAACTAATTGTTTTCGTCCATCAACACATGTTTTTGCTCTATATGAATTTGGCTGATAATATAAACCTGAATGAATAACTCCAGAATTTCTTCCTGTTTGATGAGATGCTAATTCTTTTTCTTTTTCAAATACAATGATTGATTTTTTGGGGTTACGTTGTTGAATTTTATAAGCTGTAGCAAGACCAACAATCCCTCCTCCAATTATAGCTAAATCAAAAAGGTTTTTCATTTATTTTTTTCATAAAGATAAGTATGACTTATCAGTATTTTTTGTTTTTCTTTAAATTAAATTGCCTTGAAATATTAAAACCAAAATAAATATCACCATTTTTCCATTTGCCAGTATTTTCGCCAATAAATTCAGATTCAATCATCCCTTTTGCATTTGTTAGATGCAATTGGAATATATGTCCACCTGTTTCTATGTCAAAGCCTATTGATAGAGAATTTGTGTTATTTGGATTTTTTTTAGTGAGTAAATAATTATATTCTAAATTTAAAGAAATACTACTATTTAGTTTTTGTCTAGCTCCAATGCTAATTGCAAAAATATCATTGCTGTACGACGAGCTATCAACAGAATTATAATGTAATAGTGTAGGAACTATTTCAACAGACGTTTTTTTTGAAAATTTTCTAGCAATAATTAATTGATGAGCGTAACTGATTTTCTTGTTAAGACACAAACAAGAATCGGGAATGCTAAAATCCTTTTTTGTTTTAATAAATATTGCATTATATCCTGTTAATGAAAATGGAATATTTTTATTTCCAGTACTTTGTTTAAGTAATTTATATTTTGCCCATCCATCATATACTTTATTGTTTGAGCTCCTTCCTAAGCCCGCGGAAAACCAATCTGTAATGCCATAACTTAAGTGGAATCTTATTTGGGAATTATCCAATCCCCATAATTGATATGCTCCATCATTTAGCTTCCCAAATCTATGAGAAATAATAAATTGCAATTGATTTTTTGCAGGTGTTTCATTGGATTGTAAGTTAATGACTTTAGTTTCTTTAAAAGTTGAGCTAGCAAAAGTAGTTTTTGGTTTATTGTTTAGTAAATCCAGTAAATTTTCTTGACTAAATGAGAAAATAAATGAAAATATAAAAATAGAAAGAAAAAATAATTTCTTATTTAACATAACTACATGGGGTTTAACTTAATATTTACATTAATAATAATTTCTTTGGCTATGTTTTTTCTAACAACAGATGGTATTTTTATTTGAAAGTCATCTGGTTTTAAAATAAATGAAGAGGAAGCAATGATTTGATTATTTTGAAACTTTAATATGCCTTCAGCTCTAATTGGTTGCTCAACACCATGTATTTTTATTGTGCCAGAAACTATTACGGGTTTTTCAATATCTTTATTTAAAGATATTGAAGTAATATTTTGAATTTTACCATAAAATGTTGCAGTAGGATAGTCATCGGATTCCACATATTTTTCATTAAAATGCTCTTGCATTAAAGCATTTTTAAATTGAAATGATTTCATTAATACTTCAAAAACAAAATCCCCAGTTTTAACATCTAAAACACTTCCAACAGATTGATTAATTGCTTTAATGTCCTCAATAGGAGTAGATGAAAAAAAATCAATTTGCCCTGAACGAGTCATATATTGATTTTGAGCAAAAATCATTAAAGAATTTAACATAATCAATAAAATAAAAAATTGCTTTTGACTCATTGTTAATTATTTAAACTACCTTGGTTTTTCCAGGCTATAATTTTTTCTATCACACAATCATCTAACTTGCCAGCAGGTGGCATTAAAAGATTGTCAGAATTATCTCTGTTTATTCTGTCAATAATATTGTTGCCTATTTCTGCTTCTATCTCTTCGTGGTTTGTTAACATTAAATTGCCTGCTGGTTGAGCTCCGGAATGACATGATTTGCAATGAAAATTAAATACTGGCAAAATGTCTTCAGAAAATGAAACCATTAATGTATCACAAATTTCAGCTTCAGGGCAAAAATCTTCCATATTACTATATGTACATGATTTAAATATTGTTACTATAAATAATAATAGAATTAAATATTTTTTTTTATCCATATACAAACATAGATTTTTCTATAAAAATAATGCTTTTTTTTTTAGATTTGAAAAATAAAATTTAAACATGAAAGCCAAAAAAAGTATAATTACACTAATATTATTCTTTATTATAGTTATTGGTGTTTTTGTATGGTATAAAATTAAATTTAAACCTGTTAAGTATAAGAAGGCCAAAGTTGAGTTTACAGCTGAAAGTTTCTATAATGAAATAGAAACTTACTATTTGCAAGGTAATTTAGCTGAAGAAAAAAAGTATTTAGATAAAGTTATTCGAGTTGAAGGTGTTGTAACATCTGTTGATGCATTGAGTAATCATTTAGTTTTAAATAATTACACATTTTGTTCTTTTAATTTGAGTTCTGATCTAAAATCAATAAATATTGAAGACAATATTATCATTAAAGGTAAATATGTAGGCTATTCTTCTCTATTTAAACAACTTAATTTAAATGAGTGTACTCTAGTTGAATGATCCATGTTTTTTCCCTTTTTCTTCATCAACGAATAAAAGTAAAATAAAGCCAATTAAAAATAAGCCAAGTACTAGTATTATTCCTGCGCGTTGAGTTTGAAAAACTTGAGTTGCAATTCCAAACAGTAAAGGCCCTACAAATGCAGTTGCTTTTCCTGAAAAAGCAAAAAATCCAAAAAACTCATTTTTTTTATTTCTTGGAGTAAATCGCGCCATTAATGATCTGCTGGCAGATTGATTTGTTCCTAAAAAAAGACCAATTAAAATTGCTGCTACCCAAAAAACATCTTTGTTTGATGAAATGCCGACTAATATACAGGCAGCCATTAAACCCAATAAACTTAATAAGATAGATTTTTTACTGCCAATTATATCTTCTAAAAAACCAAGTGAAAATGATCCGATTCCTGCGAGTAGGTTAAGAACAATTCCTAAGATAAATATTTCTTCAAAAGAAAATCCAAGTTCTGCTTCAGCAAAAATACCGCCAAACATAATTACGGTTATAAGTGCATCGTTGTAAACTAGTCGAGCAAGCAAAAATTTGACAATTTCCTTATAGTTGCTAACCTCATTAAAAGTATTTTTTATTTGCTTAAAAGATGCCTTAAAGCTACTGCTAAAAGTTGCATTTTTTTTAATTTTTCCTTTTAGCACAAAAAATGTTGGCAAGCTAAAAATAGCAAACCAGAGGGCTATCATTAAATTAACAGCTCTTATGTTTTGGCCTTCTTCCTTGCTTACTCCAAAAAAAGGTATTTCAGGCTCGACAAATAAAAAATAAGCAATAAACAACGCAATTAAACCACCAAAAAAACCAGCAGACCATCCATAGCCAGAAATTTTCCCAATGTTCTTGTTGTTTGATAAATCAGGAAGATATGAATTGCAAAAGACACATCCCATTTCAAAGCCAATATTTGCTATAATAAAAAATGATAGTGCAAAAACTATATCACCTTTAACGGGAAAATATAACATAATAGTTCCCAGAATGCATATCCAAGTAGAAATTATTAAAAACAATTTTCGATACCCACCATTATCTGCCATAGCTCCCATAATAGGAGAAATAATGGCTATAATTATAGCTGAAATTGTAGCAGCTCTTGACCAGTAAACAGTTCCTGAAATATTATCTTCAGCAATGTAAGCTGCAAAAAAAGTGCTATAAATAAAAGTAATTACAAGTGTTGTGAATGGCTGGTTTGCAAAATCATACATGCTCCAACACAAGACATCCTTTTTTATTTTTTTAAAAAGTTTCATTATAAATAAAGAAGTACTAAGCAAACATAATCAAATCTTTTAATAGATTTGTCTATATTTTAAAGGCATAAAATGAAACAAGTAATTTTTTTAGTACTATCATGTTGTTTCTTGTTTACAAAAGCACAATATAATAATGTAGAAAAATATAATCAACATCAAAAAGAAAAAGCTCCAGTTAATTTTCCATTTAAAATAACAAAACTTACAAGTAGTCAAATTTCAGGCTGGTATAATATGGGTTATCTTCTAGATAATGCAGGAGCTACAACTTCTTATTACAGAACGGAACTTTTTCCTGATTCTACTGTTATGGTTGAGTATAGTGGTGGTTGGGGAAATCCATGGCAACATTCAGTTGGTCAAGTTTTTCACCCTACATCTGTTTGGGCAGATTTTGGGCCGGGAATGATAAATGAGGAGACAAGATATGTTGTGGATACTGTTTCAGTTCCTTATAGGTATTTTAGGTTTCAAGATAATGTTGAGGATACATTAATAATTCAATTATATCCTCAAAGCTCTACTGATTTTTCATCACAAAGTTGGGGTAATTACATCAGAGTTTTTTATGATTATGAATCTAATTTAGGTGTTAATTCAGTGTTTCAGGATACTTTTTTACTAGATATACAAGATACTGCTATAACTAATCAAAGATATATTGATATGCCGGTTGGGATTACTATGAATCCTAATGAATATTTTGCGGCGACAATGTCTTATAAGCCAGGTAATGAATTTAGCATTGGTGATACAATAGATCCTTATTCTACTGTGGCGATTACTAACCCTATTAATGCCTTTTTATGTTACTATTTTGTTGATGAGGATTTTAGTTCAGAATTTGAAAATGAATATTCTTTTTATCATGGCTTAACAGTTCCTACTGATGTGAGATATAATATAAATGAAAATGGGTGGAATGGAAAATATATAGGTGGTAATGCCTGGGATAGTGGGGATTATCAATATGATATGTGGTTTCACTTAACCACAATTGATTTAAGTATAAAAGATGACAAATTAATTGCTATAAAGATTTTTCCAAATCCAGCTAAAAGTGAGTTAAGAATCTATGTTTCTTCTAATAAAGATGAAGAGGCCCAATTATTGATTTTAGATATTAATGGTAAAGTGTGTGATAATATGAGTTTTAATATACTAAAAGGAATTTCTTCTCTTGATGTTAACACATCTAAACTATTAAAAGGAATTTACACTTGTGTCGTTAAATCTAATTCAATAAACTTAATTGAAAAGTTAGTAGTTAATTAAATTCCAGTTTTTTTATTAAGTTCAGAGCTTAATGAAATCATAAACTTTTTTATTTGATATTTGAGCAGTAAAACCTACTTTCTCCCATTTGAAATAAGTCAAATCATTGATGGAAATAAAAGATATTTTAATTTAATTTTTATTCATAATACTTAATTAAATCAGCATTTGCTTATTTTTAATGGTTCTTTATAAGACCTATCTTTATTGTTTCGTCATTATTGGTCTTACATCTCTTGATACTTCGAACAAATTCTGTAGATTTGTAATATTGAGGTTTTTAGATTGATTTTTTAAAAATTATCAGTTAATCTAATTATGATTATAAAAAACAAAGTGTCTTTAACATTGAAAAGACTTGAAGTATGAGCATGTATAAAGAATACATCGAGGAGAATGAAGAACGTAAAGGAGAAGGGCTAAATCCTAAACCTATTGATGGAGCAGAATTGATATCTGAGATTATTGATCAAATTAAAGATAGTTCACACAAAGACCGAAAAGCTTCAATCGAATTTTTTATCTATAATGTTTTACCTGGTACAACAAGTGCTGCTGGAGTTAAAGCTGAGTTTTTAAAAGACATTATTCTTGGTAAATATGAACTAGAAGAAATAAGTACTGAATTTGCCTTTGAATTGTTGTCTCACATGAAAGGAGGTCCATCAATTAAATTTTTACTTGATTTAGCTTTGGCAAAAGATGAATCCATTGCATTTCAGGCAGCAAAAGTATTAAAAACTCAAGTTTTTCTATATGAAGCTGATACAGATAGGTTGGCAGCCGCATTAAAAGACGGAAATAAAATTGCTAAATCAATTGTCGAAAGCTACTCCAAAGCTGAATTTTTCACAAAACTACCCGAAGTTGATGACGAAATTGAAGTGGTAACATTTGTAGCTGGTATTGGAGATATTTCTACCGATTTACTTTCTCCTGGATCTGATGCTCATTCTAGGTCTGATAGAGAATTACACGGACAGTGTCTATTTGAGCATAATAAAGAACAACAAGAATCTTTAAAAAATATTCAATCTCAACATCCTGGAAAGAGAGTAATGCTAACTGCTGAAAAGGGCACTATGGGAGTGGGTTCATCAAGAATGTCAGGTGTAAATAATGTTGCACTATGGATTGGTAAACAGTTCAGTAATTACGTTCCATTTATTAATTATGCTCCAGTAGTTGCTGGAACAAACGGAATTTCTCCAATTTTCCTTACTACAGTAGGTGTTACTGGAGGTGTTGGTCTAGATCTTAAAAATTGGGTTAAGAAGAAAGATGCTGATGGAAAAACTATTCTGGATGCTGATGGTGAACCTGTATTAGCGCAAGCTTATGAAGTTAAAACTGGCGATGTTTTTACTATAAAAACGATAGAAAAGAAACTATATAAAGATGGTAAAGTTGTAAAAGATATTTCTGCAGCTTTCACACCCCAAAAAATGGAGTTTATGAAAGCTGGTGGTTCATATGCTGTAGTTTTTGGTAAAAAGCTCCAAACTTTTGCTTGTAAAACATTAGGAATTGACATGCCTGAAGTTTATGCTAAGTCCAAAGAGATTTTTCATGCTGGACAAGGATTAACCGCTGTTGAAAAAATATTTAATAAAAATGCAGTTGGGACTACACCCGGAAAAACTTTATACGCTGGTTCAGATGTTAGAGTTGAGGTTAATATTGTAGGTTCTCAGGATACCACTGGATTAATGACTTCTCAAGAGTTAGAAATGATGGCAGCCACTGTTATTTCTCCAATTATTGACGGTGCCTACCAATCTGGATGTCATACTGCTTCAGTTTGGGATAAAAAAGCACAAGAAAATATTCCAAAGTTGATGAGTTTTATGAATAATTTTGGTTTAATCACTGCTCGTGATCCTAATGGAGAATATCACGCTATGACTGATGTTATTCATAAGGTTTTGAATGATATTACTATCGATGATTGGGCAATAATTATCGGAGGTGATTCTCACACAAGAATGTCGAAAGGAGTAGCCTTTGGTGCTGACTCAGGAACTGTTGCACTTGCTTTAGCTACTGGAGAAGCTAGTATGCCCATACCAGAATCAGTTAAGGTTACTTTTAAAGGGGAAATGCTTGAATACATGGATTTTAGAGATGTAGTTCATGCAACTCAATCTCAGATGCTAGACAAGTTTGGTGGAGACAATGTTTTTCAAGGTAGAATTATTGAGGTACATATAGGAACACTTCTTGCTGACAAGGCATTTACTTTTACAGATTGGACTGCTGAAATGAAAGCAAAAGCCTCAATTTGTATTTCTGAAGACAATACATTGATTGAATCCTTAGAAATTGCTAAAAGTAGAATTCAAATTATGATTAATAAAGGAATGGACAACGCAAAGCAAGTCCTTCAAGGTCTTATTGATAAAGCTGATAAAAGAATTCTTGAAATTAGTAGTGGAATTAATCCCCCTTTGTCACCTGATTCAAATGCTAAATATTTTGCTGAATTTGAAGTGGATTTGGGAATTATTGCTCAACCAATGATTGCTGATCCTGATGTTCATAACGATGATATTTCGAAAAGATATACCCATGATACAATAAGAGGTCTTTCTCATTATGGTGGAGAGAAGAAAGTAGATCTAGGTTTTGTTGGTTCTTGCATGGTACATAAAGGTGATTTAAAGATACTTGCTCAAATGCTTAGAAATCTTGAAAATATTCAGGGAGAAGTAGGATTTAATGCTCCTTTAATTGTTGCAGCTCCTACTTATAATATTATAGACGAACTTAAAGAAGAAGGAGATTGGGATGTTCTCCAAAAATATTCCGGTTTTGAATTTGATGATAACGCTCCAAAGAACAATGCAAGAAAAGAATATGAGAATATGATGTATCTTGAAAGACCAGGATGTAATCTCTGTATGGGTAACCAAGAAAAGGCTGCTAGAGGCGATACTGTTATGGCTACTTCTACTCGTCTTTTCCAAGGTAGAGTCGTAGCAGACTCGGACCGTAAGAAAGGAGAGTCTTTATTAGCATCAACACCCGTAGTTGTACTTTCTGCTATTCTTGGAAGAATTCCAACAATGGAAGAGTATCAAAATGCAGTAGTAGGTATTAATTTAACCAAATTTGCTCCACCCAAAAAAACATTGTGTAGCTAGCTTATTAGTGAATTAAACTCTATTCTTTGGGCTTGTCTCCCTGGTTAGTTTCTGCTAATACTTCGTCAATTGATTTCTTCTTATCTTTTTTAACTTCTTGCTCGGAAGTTTGTGTGTTTGGGCTACTAACCTCTTTATTGACTTTTTCGGTTGATTCTATATTGTCTTTTTCTTTAATAATAGACTTATTTGCTGATTTTTTCTTTTTATTTTCACTAGCTAAAACTTCAAAGTTTATTTCAATAATTACTTCTCTGTGAAGCCTTATTTTAGCAATATTTTTGCCTAATGATTTTATTGTTTTACCAGCTATAGTGATATATTTCTTATCAATTTTATATCCCTCTTTTTCAAGAATTTCAGCTAAATTTTGAGAATTAATAGAGCCAAATAACTTTGTGCTTCCTTCAGCTACCTTGGCTAAAACTTTTATGTCTAAAGATTTAATTGCATCTCCATTTTCTTGTGCTTGTTTAATGTCTTTTTCTTCTTTAAAAGCACGTTGTTTTAACATTTCTAAATGACTTTTCTTAATCCCTTGTGTTGCTAAAACAGCAAAACCCTTTGGGATTAGGTAGTTTCTACCATATCCATCCTTTACAGTTACAAGATCATTTTTATAGCCTAAAAAATCTATATCTTTTTTTAATATAATTTCCATTATTAATTATTTTAAAAGGTCAGTAACATATGGCATTAAAGCAAGATGTCTAGCTCTTTTTATTGCTTGTGAAACTTTGCGTTGATACTTTAAGGAAGTACCTGTTACGCGACGAGGTAAAATCTTGCCTTGCTCATTAACAAATTGAAGTAAAAAATCAGGATTTTTATAGTCAACATGCTTAATGTTGTATCTTTTAAATCTGCAATACCTGTTTTTTGTATTGGTTTCAATGTTTAGGGGAGTAAGATATCTTACTTCTCCTGAAGATTTTGAATTAGTATTTTCTAAACCCATAGCTTAAGAATTTTTTGTTTCTTTTATTTTAGCTTTTCTAGTTTCGCTATATTCAATAGCATGTTTGTCCATAGAAACAGTTAAAAAACGCATTATCCTTTCTTCTCTTTTCATTTGTATTTCAAGAGAGTTAATTAGGTCTCCTTCGGCTTTAAATTCAATTAAGTTGTAAAAACCACTTTTTTTGTTTTGAATATGGTATGCCATTTTTTTAAGTCCCCAATTTTCTTTGCTAACAATTTTTGCATTGTTACTAGTTAGATAATCTTCAATTTTTTTAACCGTCTCCTTTGTCTGTTCTTCAGACAAAACGGGATTTAAAATGAAAACGGTTTCGTAATTATTCATTCTTTTAAATTTTTAAAAAAGTTCGGCAAATTTAGGAATAAAAAACAAACTAACCAATTAAATTTTTTATTGATTTTTATTCTGTAATAAAGTATATAATATTTATTTTAGCAATATTAAAATTAATTATTTTTTTATGGGTGATTTTGTTGTTTCAGCATTAAAATATAGGCCAAGAAACTTTAGTATGATTGTTGGACAACAAGCAATAACACAAACACTTCAAAATGCAATAAAGAACAATCAGTTGGCTCAAGCTTTTTTATTCTGTGGTCCTAGAGGAGTTGGTAAAACTACTTGTGCAAGAGTATTGGCCCGTGCCATTAATTGTGAAAAACTATCAAAAGAAGTTGAACCGTGTAATGCTTGTGACTCTTGTAATAATTATAATAATAATCAATCTTTCAATATACATGAACTTGATGCTGCATCAAATAATTCAGTAGATGATATTAGAAATTTAGTTGACCAGGTTAGGTTTTCTCCTCAAACAGGTAATTTTAGTATCTATATTATAGATGAAGCCCATATGCTATCTAAAAGTGCCTTTAATGCATTTTTAAAAACTTTAGAAGAACCACCAAGACATGCTATATTTATTTTAGCTACAACAGAAAAGCATAAAATTATTCCTACTATCTTATCCCGTTGTCAAATTTTTGATTTTAAAAGAATTTGAGTAGATAATATAGTTTTTCAATTGTCTTTGGTTGCAAAGCAAGAGGGTATAGAAGTCGTAAAAGATGCTCTAGTCTTAATTTCACAAAAAGCTGATGGAGCTATGAGAGATGCACTTTCAATATTTGACAGAATAGCAAATTTTACTGAAAATAAGGTTAGCTTACAAGCAGTTCAAGAAAATTTAAACATATTAGATTCGACCTACTTTTTTAAAGCAGTAGAGTATTTTCTTGCTAAGGATATCCAGTCTATACTTTTGTTGTTTGATAAAGTAATTAATCAAGGATTTGATGGATCAACTTTT
>Ga0163179_10002878_pt1 | contig 11842 bp, 12 predicted proteins | sample AtlANTMetagenome_FD_109643 | JGI IMG/M metagenome (GOLD analysis project Ga0163179, IMG submission 109643) | Marine eukaryotic phytoplankton communities from the Atlantic Ocean - Atlantic ANT 2 Metagenome | ecosystem: Environmental > Aquatic > Marine > Oceanic | place: North Atlantic Ocean... | reverse complement strand
TCCTGCTTTTCTTCTTCTTCCTTTCCTTTCTCGTCTGTCTCTTCCTTGTCTTTCATCTCATCTTCTTTTTTCCGCGCGGCATCACGGTCGGCGTACATCTTGTCCAGCAACGCCTGCTGACGGCTTTCAGAATCTCTGATTTCTTTTTCTCTTGCCTGCTTGTCCCTCTGCATCTCGTCAATGTATCCGCCAGCCATGCCCCTGACTTCCTCCTGCACTCGCTGCTTGAATCCTTTGACCTCTGGTGCTTTGACTTTGTCGATCTCCTTGTTGTAGGCATCAGCAAACGTCGCCCCTAACGACTGGCCATTTCCGTCGCCCTTAATTTTAGCCCACGTCTCTTTGAACACTGCAACAATACCGGCACCCATACCCTTTGCGAATGCACCGACCCGATTGAACACGAACTTGGCATAGTCCAGTATGGCCTTGAAGATCCCGATCCATGCGCCGAGAATTGCTAGGAACCCAACAACCCAAAGATCGATGCCTGTCAGGATCACGTTTTTGATTTTCAGCCAGATAGCAAACACGTACTCTTTCATGAACGCAAAGGTCGCCTCCCAGTTCTGGCTTAACAGGTTCACAAAATCAATGACGTCTCTAACCCATTGGGCAAACGCTTCGACGGCACTCAGCAGGAAGTCACCAAAGGTCGTTCCGAAAAATGTGCCAAACAAGTCGTCCATGAAACTAATCATGGCGTTCCATGCGTTCTTAATCATTTCGACCAGACCGACGAACAGAGTGACGAACCCCTCAAAAACATTTGTCACTATCTCGACCATGTCCTGCCACATAGTCCTGCCGGTTTGTGTAGTGTCTCCCCATACTCCCAGAATAGTGTCGACGACCTGCTGGAAAAAGCCTACTAGTGAATTCCATACACCTACGACGGCGTCAATCGCTGGCTGCATGGTCTCCATAAAGGACGTCCAGAGGTCGACAGCTTTTTGTTTTATCTGCTCGAACACCTCGCCAGCTTTTGCTGCCAGATCTGAAAATGGCTTTGCCCACTCCGCGCCCTCGCTTACGGCGTCACGAATAAAAAAGAACAGCGTGATGGCTGCCGTCAGTAGCAAGACGAACGGGTTCGTGGCTGCAATCACTTTCAGGGCAAGGCCGACGCCCTTGATGGCCGCCGTTAATATCACCAGTGACTTCGATAACGTGAAGGCGATCACAGCCGCCTTGATGATTTTAGGAATGACATCACCGAACCGTTCGCTGAGCCTCGCCATAAATTGCACAGCTTTAACGATCGGTGTGATCAATGCAACGAATGACTGCAACAGCGGCCCGAGGATCGCAATGGCGACGTCGCCCATCCGTGCCTTCAATACTCCCAGCTGCTGCGACAGTGACGCCCACTTCTTCTGTGCTAATTCTGATGTGGCTCCAGATGACTCTGCAAGTGCGTCTCCATATTTTTCGACCGCAGCTGTTTGGCCGATTAACAGATTAACGCCATCGGCGGTTTGCTTGTTGATACCTAACGCCATCAGTTGAGCTTTCCTCTGCTCTGGGTTCAGTGCCCCGTACTCTTCCGTCAATCCTTTGACGATCTCTGACAAGCTCTTAAAGTTTCCAACTGAATCGAAGACGATGTCATTTAGTGGTGTGTTCGCAAACTTAGCCGCAGATTTTTGTAGCCCGTCAATGGTCGACGCAGCAAGCGTACCAGCCTCTGAACCTTTTCGACCTTGATCTGCGAAGATCATCAACATCATCGTCAGATCTTCAACGGGAACCTTTGCGTTCTTGGCAGCTGGGCCAGCCTTCATCAGCATGGCTTCGCCTAATTGCTGCACGCTTGTGTTCGCTGTCACGCTGGCGGTCGACAATAAGTCCGCCACGTGTGTCATGTTTTTCATGTGGGTGGCGGTGTCATCGCTTTGCATACCCAACGCACTGACGGCATCGGTAAGAATGTCTGACGCTGTGGCTGCGTCGAATGCGCCAGCACCTGCGAACTGCATGACGAGCGGCAAGGCTTCCATTGACTTCTCTGCATCGTAACCTGCCAGCGCCAAATACCCGATGGCGTCCGCTGCCGCTGCTGCCCCCTGACCTGATTCGACACCCCAGTCTCTGGCCAGCATGGACATCTTCTCCATGTGTGCCTCAGCGTCTGGCATCGCTGCCGTAGCCTTGATGAGACTGTCTTCAAATTTCAGTGCAGCTCCAGCCCCCCCCATGATCGCCGCACCGATGCCCATCACTCCCATCATGGCGCCCATCTCTTTGGCCATGCGTCCGAAACTTCCAATGAGTCCAGTGTTGGCTGCCGAGATAGCTGTAGCACTAGCCACTCCCGTTTTACCCATCGCACCTAACGCTGCGGTGTTAGCGTGAACGGCAGGCAGGAAGCGGCCATTGGCGTCACGCATGCGACCCATCGAAGACTGCATCATCGTCTGGGCACCAGCCAGATCAGTCGACAGCTGCGCCATGTTTGCCCGTACGGTAACAAATGCTTCTGCGACTTTTGTAGCCATTGCCTATTCCTTCGAGTTTACGTGCGCGGAATTAGCCCCATGTTCTGCGCTTCGTCCATCGTAACCTTTTGCCGTCCGCCTAGATCCCGACGCTCCGAGACCAGCATGCGGATCTGGTAGTATGTCAGGTTGCCGATCTCTTCAAACGTATAATGATAGTTTTCTGCAATCTCTCTAAAAAGAAGACGCCACGACAGTGTCGTGTGTTGCTTCTTCTTTCCATCGTCGTCGTACTCGTCGATGTACACACCTGCACGTCGCAACAAGAACTGGTCAAAGGTTTCATTTTTTCGTGGCCTGTAATCAGGCCAGTCTAGTTTCCCAGTTCATCTATCCCACTGACAGCTGCCTGCGTCTCTTGCAAGTCGGCCAACTGCTTCTCCCCGATCTCGGTGATCAGAAGTTCGCAGTCGTCCATTGTAAAATCTTTACGACCCTTTCGGATACTAAGCCACATCGACATCGTGATACCCTCACGTGTTTCTAGCCACTCTTGTATCTCGTCTGGTGTTGCCTTGTTTGCCTTCGTCGCATCTTTGTATGCGCGCTCCAGCAGTTCCTTGTAGTCGTCATCAGGCAGTTGCCCCTTCAACTCGACCACAGCCTTTAATGGATTTGGCTTTCGTTCTAGGTATGCATTTTCTAGCATCCCAAAATCTTGCATCGTCAACGGGTGGATCTCGTACGTCTCACCACCCAACTCCATTAGCTGCGGTGCAGCTGTTGCTCTATTTAGACCGCCACTCATGTGCGACTCCTTTGTGTTAAACGCGCCCTAGCCGTGTAAACGACTGGTGCCCCCTGTCAGCTGACTAGATACCGGTAACTGCTCCGTTACCTGACCAGTCTACAGTGTATCCCACAACGTCTCCGTCATCCATGTCAACTTCAACATTGACAGCGTCGACGATTACGTTTAATGAAATTGTCGTCGTGCCGTCGTATGTCAGAGACAATGCAGCAGTCGAGCCTGCCGACACTCCACAAGTCCCTTTCGCACTGAACGATCCAGTGCAGTCTTTAACGCCAGCAACTCGTTGCTTGACACCCGACGTGCTACTCGATGCGTAGCTCGGGTTGTTTGATGTCGATGAAATAGACCATCCAGTGGCGTCGTCGATCGACGAACCTAAACTTACCGTTCCATCTTTTCCTGATAATGCAGCCATTGGTATGACCTCCCATTTAAAAAAGTTACCACTTTAATTTTAAGTACTTCTGCCTAGTAAGTGAAGATCGTAGGTACAGGTATCGCCTGACGCTGCAAAATTCAACTGATGGCTAGATGTATCTGTTACGGCAAACGCTGGATCACTCGGTGCATAAAACTGAGCGAACCCGCCAGCCTTAATTCCGACCGATCCACTTGCACCTATCAACGCTGTCCACCCGCCTGATGACGACGGTGACATCGTTAAGAGGCCCGGCCCTGCGTTATAAACAAGGACGTGAACGATCTCTGCAACAGCCCAGTCCTGACCCAACGCATCCTTGCCTGCTCCCGCTCCAATATCGAGGGTTCCAAGATCGTATACGTCTACATCTTCGTTAGCGCCGGATAGTATTGCGGTGCTATATCGTGACCACGCTCGGTCTGCTTGACCTTGCGCAGTTCCGTCTGTCACGGTTGCCGACAGTGATGTGCCTAGCGTAACAGTTGGTGTCTTTGTCCCATCGCTCAGGACGTTGTTTACAGTCGAGGACGAGGACGCCTTGACTGTGCTGGATACACTTCTGGTTCCCATTTCAGTCTCTCCTTAATAAGTTAACTTTGTTGTTTTTCATACGCCCAGAATCTTGCATTGAATTCGATGTACCACCGGTACACTGTCTCGCTTTCCTTCTGACAGTAGTCGCTCGCATAGATAAATGACAGCATTCCAAAATCGTCGTCATCCATACGCAAAGACGAGTCATTGAATTCTTTGATTATTTTGTCGCACAGGTTTGCCGCTGTGCCTTTTGTTCTTGCGTGTACATTGAACACCACCGGCGCCTCTTGTATGCGACGCCTATACCCAGCCATGCCGTCAGGGTTTGTTGTTCTCTGCATTACGATGCCACCCGTGTCGATTTCCAAAACGACATACGGCAACGACTGACCCTTTGGTGCTTCGTCTGACCACATGCCACCACTAAATGACTGATCCAGATCTGTCGCATCCCAGCGTCGGTAAACTGCTTTTGTTAGTTGTGCAACACTCAACCGCCTACCCTCGCTACTCTTTGGATAAATGCCATTTCTTCATACAGGTTTGCCCGCAGTAATTTACGGTTTAACTTCTCTTCTAGTATCACCCCGTACTTTGCTTGGTGCCCAACACGAACAGATGGCGACACTGGGTTCTTGATCACGTCATAGAACACGCCGGTCATCAGGTTGGTACTGTCTGCTCGTGGGTATTCCCCAGCCTTACTTCGGTTAGATGCGAACGTGTACGAACTCCCAGCGGCACCTCGTGACGTAGAACGAAACCGTGTTCGCTTGCCCTTCGTCACTGGCTTGCCGAGTTTCTTCATTAGTGATTTTTGAAGATGCATTCCGATCAGCTCTAGACGTTTCAACATCTTAGTCTGCACAACGATCTGCAGGCTGGCCATTGGCTTGCCGCCCACCCATTTTATAACCACGTTCTTCATGTCTACTGATCATCCTGTGGTAGGTTGCTGACTTCTTCGCAGTCGACTCTATACAACACAGCCGCGCCTGCACTAACATCTCTAACGCCTCGCACCTGCAGCAAGTGGTCAACCGAATTACCGTCTGTCCACTTGATCCTGTTCTTTGTGTCGGTGACATAGTTCGATTTCATGTAGACCTTGTGCGTGACCTGTATGGCCTGCTGCTGGTACTCCGTTATCTCTCTGGTGTTCATACTCTGAACCCACGCCGCCACGCTTGTGTGCGTGTCTGTGTACGCCACAGTGGAACCACCGAATGCATCCCGTGTGTATGCTGTGGTCTGTACTGTAATCGTGTGTGGTAGCGTGTCGAACAAACTCATGCTGTTGTTCCTACGATGACGATCTGATACGTGATAGAATTCGAGCTGTCCGTGTTTGTGATCTTCAAAATGTCAGCAGTGTCAGCGGTGACTGAATAACCTGCAAGGCTTGGATTCCAACTGACGACCAGCCCATTCGGGCCGACTTTGATCTTGTCGCCTGTCGCACCTAGCCATGCATTGAAATCGTTACTGCCTCCGCCAGCTTCCAGTATGCAGCCAGCGGTCGTTGTCTGGTTATTCAAGACGATGCCTTTGATCTTTGAAAACGTGACCGTGTTACCAAACGCATCTGTCAGTGTACCCGCCATGTCTAGATCTTCCGACGACGATGCTGACAACGTCCTGACGTCATGCCACACGATGTCGTTCTGATCCAGTCCTGTGCCATTTAGTAATTTATCCGAGATTGCCAGACTGTTAAAATCACGCACGACCGGCCCGTCAGTGTCGGCTGTGTTTTTGTATCGCCATGTGATTCTAAAATCTATATTTGTCTCTAGGTTCGTTGCCATCGTTCTACCTTTTACAATGCGGTGTTCGTTGACGCCGTGCCCATGTTGACGTACGGCTGTAGTAGTTCTGCAATCTCTCCGACGATATTCATAGACATGCCGTTAAGCTGCCGTGCCGTGTTGACGTCTGCCATGTACATATAATCGCCCAGCCTCTCCGACTGTTTAATCCCCGCAGTCATTCCAGCCAGATCGCTCTTTGCTGTCGCTTTAATTGTCTGGTATGTCTTCTGCATCAACATCTTTGCAGCCAGTGCGATGTCACTGGCGTCGACATTAGTCGAACCTGTCCCAGTCAGTTCTGCAGATGTGTATCCAGCTGTGTATGTGACCTTCAAGCTACCGTGTTCGTTCGGCCACCCTGTGCCGATCCTGATCAGGATACCGCTGGCGCCATAGATAGATCCATCGCCGTCACTCGTAACTGTGTCAATATAGTATTGCGTGCCAGCAGTCAATTCTGTCGACGCGCCAAACGACCCAGACTTCTGCCCGCCTCTTGCGCCTCGCTCTTCGTACACTGTGACAGTGCCACGGATAGGTAGGCATCGCAGCTGAAGCAGGTCGTTCGCCCGTGATCCCCCTGACCGTGTCATATATGCACGAGACCCGTCTGTCTCCCAGACACCACGCCCGCCACGTGTCGGCGGCAGATGTGCTTGTATTGGATAGAATTCTGTCCGGCTGGCCTGCTGTGGATCATACCGAAGGTAGCGTGCGATCGCACGGTCGATTGGCTTAGACAAGGCCGCCACGACTGCGTCGCCACTGGTAACATTTAGGAATGTTTCGTAATCGCTATCGCTAACTAATGCCATCCGACTGTTCTCCCAGTTCGCTGCGTATTATTTTCAGTTCTTGGTCAACAGACACGTCTAGCTTGCTTGCTATTTTTTCCAGAACGTCACACGCAACAACCGCCGCACGGCGGAATTGCTTAGTCTGTTTCCGTATCTGGTGATGTGCCTCGCCCGCTTCTGCAATCGTCTCTGCCATTGTAACGCTAACCTCTACCGCCTTCGCCTGAAGTTTCAAGGACTCGTCCATCAGATCTTCGGTGCGATCCACGAACGCCACATGCCGGTCGGCAACCTTCGTCAGCATTCCATTCTCCCCGAGCAGTCGGCGACCCAGCCATGCCACGCACAGACCTATAAATAAAATGATGACCCCAGTGATGCCGATTTGCTCGACTGCCTTTACCCAATCCATTCTGTTGTCTCTTATCACTTAGTCGCATACGTCTGTCCCTTGCGTTCGCAAACAGGACAGCGTCGCTTACGTTTCTTGTTGTTAGTTTGTTGTCTGCACGATCGGCATCGCCCTTTCGGTATCGACGATGACGACATGGCGGCGGTTCTCATATTGCTTACCATTTTTCTACCTCGTCAAAAAAAGCCACGCAGAGGTCACCCCCTGCGCGGCCAACACTGGCTGGTGGGGGCACACCAGCGCGTTTTCGTTATACTACTTTTGCCCTAACTGGAACGCTGTCGCAAGCCCTGATGATCCTCTTAAATCTGGATCAGCTTCTTGCCGTGGTGCGCTCGGGTCGGTGTCAAAATAGTTTATGTATCTGTTGCCCTTCATGTGGGCAACCTCTTCAACGCTCGGGACATTTCCAGCAGTCACTCGTGCAGTGCCAGCGGTTACCCATCTAGCGATCTCGTACAACACACTTTTGATTTCGTCGTCACTTAAGTCGGTGTTGTAGATCGTTGGAATAGGTTTAACTGACGTGCTGAAAACGTCTTCGTGTATTTGATTGACTCGCTCTAGCAGTGCCTCGTCTTGCCCTAATGGGTCGGATATTTCTAGCGACCTATTTGTGCAATCTAAGGTTACATACTGCCCGTCGATGTCAGGCATCGCAGTCAGCCCTTTGCTGCTTGTTTTGCCGATCTCATTCGTCACACTCCAGCGGCCTCGCAGTCGTTCCGATCTGTGCTTGAAAAGAACGTAGCCATTAGGCGCCATGATTTCCACGCTGATCGGTGTCGACGGAAATCCGCCTGCCGTTGTTTTGGTTTTTGGTGTCGTTGTTTCTTTTGTGTCTTTTGCCATTGTGTGTTTCCCCAGTTTCCAGTGTTAGTTAAAAAAAAGACTGGCCTGCCTGTAAGGACAGACAGGCCAGCTTCTATTCAGTCAATCGGTTTAGGATTGTGCGTCTGCGATCTTCGCAGCAGCTCCACCCTGTTCCAATTTTCCGCCGTAACGCATACGGACGACAACAAGTGACTGGTTCTTACGTGCCAGTTCTTTGCCGCCTGTTTCGACTCGGATGTTCAACCCGAGACGACGGTACATTCTGTAGTGCTTTAAGTTAGCAAACAGAATGTTGGCGTTACCCAGTCCAGAGTTGACCTTGTAGTCATATCCCAGAACATTGTAATCGGCGTGGGTATTTTGTTCCATGCCGAGAACACGACGGGCGTCTGAACTTCCGACAGAGATCGCACGGGCGCGTCGGTAACTTGTGTCAGTACCAACGAACACGCAGCGAGCGCGGTCTGCCGCAGGACGGTATTCTTTGCCGACACTGAAGATAAGTCCTTCATAGTCGTCTACCGTCGGCGGGCCACTCGATCCATTGCTTGACGAAACGGTTGTCGTACCAGATGCGGTAACAATACCTTCTGGTTCGGTTGTTCCGTCGCCGCCTGCGATCTGAGTGTCTAGCCATTCCATAGCTTTTTCACCATAGGCTTGTGCTACGATCTGTCCGAGATTCACTGGTGAATCTTCTTCTAGATCCATGCCGATTTCCATAGCTCCAACTGCGTTGAAGATAGTGGTATCGAATGCACTCACAAATGAGGAAGTGTCGAACAGGTCGATGGCTGTGCCTTCGGCTGTTCCACTGGTGAAGGTTGGGTTTCCAATAGATGCACCTTCAACACGTCGCCCTCGGCTGATGTTTATGGTGTTAACTAGTGGGAACAACTCACCGTGCAGCACTGGGGTTAGGATGATGGCGTCGTCGAATACGATCGGCGCAACTTCCAGACCACCGGATGTGCTGTCATCAATCAATGCTTTGATTTCGTGGTCACGTAGTTTACGCTCGTCCACTTTGATCGCACCAGAGTCTTCCGACCCTGAACCATTAATAATACCAGTCCATGCCATGTTGTGCATTGCGTACTTGACTAGATCATGATCGTGATCGGTCAAACGTAAAGCACGTGGGACGTTATGCCCATTGGCGGATGAATTGACGGCGTACTTAAACCACGCACCGGCGATTGCTTTGTCTAACTGGCTACTGTGATCCAGATGACGGCCACCGAATGTAGCAGCTTTGCCTCGCAGGAATGCGTTCTTGTGACGTTCGCCGTAGTATGCGGCGCTCTTGGTGTCGCTGTAGCTTTCCCAAGCACCTTTCACTCGCACGTCGTTGTGGCTGAACTCTTTGATGACGCCAGTGTCGTCAGCCTTGACAGCTTTTGGCTGTGCGGCTTTTTCGTCTGCGTCATTGTCGTCGCCTTCATCGTCGCCAGTAACTTGCTTCTGCAAATCTTGGATCTGCTCGGCCTGTTTATTGACAACTTCAACAACTGGCGCCAAAGCACTTTTGATGCTATCAGCCAGTTCTTCCATTGGGTTGACGTCGTTGTCTTGTGACAACTCGGCCAGCTTCTCAGCACCTAACGCACCACCAATTACTGCATCAGTTGCTGCAGCTTTCAGCGCGTCGTCGGATGCGTCGCTGCTGGCGTGGCCATTATCAACCAGCCAACCTTTCAGCTTTTTCGTAACCTTCATCTGTTACTACTCCTAAAAAAAAGAATTTGATGGCCACGCCATTGTGCCATCGTAAAACACTCTCGTACTATTCACTAAACTGAGACATCAACTTGTCAGTCCATTGGACTCTGACCTGTTGGTCTCTGTGCCTTTTCTCATTGTCAAAAATGACCATCATCGAATCAATTAAATCACGATCTAAAGAATCAATGTTTTCAATAATGCAGTGCGCTGCCTTTGACGTATCAATGGCTGCATCGTCTGCATCAACAGATCTCTCGTACCCTGCTTCATCTTTGATTTCGTACAGTTTATTGTATGCCTTTTCTAGCATGGCCTCAGATTTGTATGGCAGTTTTTCGTCTGCCATTGCTTCCTGTATCAGCTCCATAGCTGCCAGCAACCTTTCCATGTTCTTACCGCTGACAACACGGCCACCTTTTTCGGTGACATCTGAGTGTCCACGATCCTCTGCGTCGTTCAACTGCTTAACGACATTCTGTGAACGTGTCCAGCCAGCATCGCCACCCCATAGTGCCCACGCTATTCGCCCTGCACTTGGGTAGCCATCTTCGCCATGATCGAATCCTTCGGCCTCTCGATCTTTTTGGTGGCGATCGAAGTACGCCTTGACCCGCCTCCATGTGTCAGCTGACAGTTTTCCATCGCTGACGATCTGGTTAGCTCTGGTGACCCCGACCTGCGTGCCACCTCGTTCGTACTCTTCTCGCCAGTCTAAGCCACGCTGCGCTTCTTCGGCCATTCCCTGCGTCACCGACAGGTCGACGCCTTCCGCCTTCTCTTCGTCGTCGTCAGCACCCTCTGCGTCTGCGTCAGGCTGCTCTTCAACGTCTTCGTCTTCCTGCGGCTCTTCCTCTTCGACTTGTTCTAGAACGGTTACCTGTGAGGCAAGCACGCCTGTCTGAAACTCTGACGGCGTCAGCACATCTTCTTCGGCAGCCGAATACAATAGAACCAGCAGGGCTGGATCTTCTTCTGTTCCTTCGATGGCGATGTCGAACTCTTCAACCTCTAGCACCTCTGGCACAATGTCGAGTACCTCGCCCATAAGATCCTGCCCAGCTTCCGACCACTCGACCATATCGCCGACTGCAACTTCATCCGGTGCTGCCTTGTCTTCGATGGCTTCATCCTGTTCGACCACGTCTTCGTTCTTACATCCGCAGCCACTCTTGTCGTCTTCCTTGTCGTGGTACTCTGTCTTGCCGAATGTGATCACAATCTCTTCGTCTGTTTCTTCGATCTTCCTGACGTGCTTCTCATTACTGACATCGAAGACGCCGTCACTGATCTCAAACGTGAAATTGTTTCTGGTTGGTCGTTCGTTGTAGTAATGTCTTGCCCAACCTTTGACTAGTGGGTCGGCCAGCTTGCCACGACTGAATACATCAATGACTGCTTCGACGTTTGACGGAACCGACACGACAGACTCTTCCATGATCTCGAACGTCTTGATGTCGAACCCTTGCCCGTCCTTCAATTCTTCCCACTCTTTGGGTATGAACCCGTGGCTGATTCGCAACCCACCGAACTCGATCAGGTTGGCCACGTCGTTGCCCAGCTCACTGTCGATCACTGCGGTGGTTACTCGCAACACGTCCTTCGTGTGTTCGACTACTTCCAGCATTCTGCCGCAGGGGGCGTTGTGCATGTGCTGCCACAGTAGCGGCATCTTCATGTCGATCTGTGCGCCACCTGTACGCAAGATGTCGCCATCCCGATCTTGGTACGGTGTGGTGACGATATTCTGAAATACCATAATTGTCTTAGGTGGTATCTCGCTGCCTTCCTTCTTCACCATGTGGCGGAAATCTGAACTGTTAGTGGTGACCGTCTTCTGATCGACTACCATCTGTTCGTTGCTGTAGACTGGTTTGCGTGATGCCTCTTTGACTACCTGCTCCCAGTTGAATGCATCCGCTAACTTTGCGCCTGCTCCGTATGTCGAGCACACGCTGTCGCCTGCGCATGCAGAGACCTGCTTCAGATAATTGTCGGCTGTTGTTATGCCGTACCCGAACTTGGCCTGTGACTTTCTTCCGTTGACGTTATTTAG
>Ga0163179_10002877_pt1 | contig 11846 bp, 12 predicted proteins | sample AtlANTMetagenome_FD_109643 | JGI IMG/M metagenome (GOLD analysis project Ga0163179, IMG submission 109643) | Marine eukaryotic phytoplankton communities from the Atlantic Ocean - Atlantic ANT 2 Metagenome | ecosystem: Environmental > Aquatic > Marine > Oceanic | place: North Atlantic Ocean... | reverse complement strand
GTGACATTGCAAATCAGGGTGACGTTGTACGCATCCAAAAAGAACCAGACGTAACTGTTAACGCACTACAGCGTCACACAGGTATTTCTGTAGAGAAGTTAGATGACACTGATTTCTCATTAACCGTTGACAAAGCTAACTATTTTGCTTTTAAAATGGATGACATCGAAGAGCAGTTCTCACATGTTGACTTCGTAAGTATGGCAGCAGACAGAGCAGCCTACAAAATGGCAGACGCTATTGACGTAGATGTTCTATCTTACATGTCAGGCTATGACACATCTGGAGCATTAATTACTTCCACTTCAGGTGACGCACAGCATCCAACGTCTGGCGAAATAAATGGTGAGTTTTTAAAGACTAACCAGTTAGACGCTACTGATATGGCAGCATTAGGATCAGCAGACTCTGCATCAACAGCATACGCTACTGGGGACTCTATCCCAATGGCAACACGCTTACCAGGTGCAACCTCTCTATCATCAGCTACTGTATCTCCATTAACAGTCATCGCACGTATGGCACGTCAAATGGATACAGCAAATGTTGACTCACGTGATCGTTGGTTGGTAGTAGATCCAATATTCATGGAAATGCTAAAAGATGAAGATTCACGTCTTCTCAATGCAGACTTTGGTGGAGCAGGACTACAAAATGGCTTGGTTGCAGGAAACATTCATGGTTTTAAAGTGTACGTTTCAAACAACCTACCTGCTAAAGGTACAGGTGCAGGTGCATCAGGCGCACTAGCACAAGACACAAACTATGGTGTTATCTTGGCTGGACAAGCAGAAGCTGTAGCAACCGCAGAGCAAATGAACAAAGTTGAGAACTATAGAGATCCCGACTCATTTGCAGACATTGTACGTGGTATGCACCTATATGGACGTAAGATTCTACGCCCACAAGGATTGGTGTCAGCTATTTACAACGTAGCATAATAAAAGTAACCTTAGAGGCTGGCTACATGCTGGCCTCTTTGTACATTTAACAAAGGAACATTTTCATGGGTACTATTACTACAGAGATGTGTAACAGCTTCAAAACAGAGCTTCTTGGAGGTGTTCACGATTTAGACACAGACGTATTAAAGTTAGCTTTAATCAAACCATCCCCTACAGGAAACTTTAATAAAGCCACAACTAACTACTCAAATCTTACAAGTAGTTCAGATGAAGCAACAGGAACAAACTACAGTGCAGGAGGACAGGTACTTGACTCTCCTGCAATAGCTTTGTCTGGAGATACAGCTACTTTAGACTTTGCAGATGAAATATTTTCTAATCTAACATTATCTGCTGCTGGAGCTTTGCTATATAATTCTTCTACCAAAGCAAGTGTTGCAAATAGGGCTATAGCAGTTTTTTCTTTCGGAGCAACAGTGGCTGCAACAGCAGGTGATTTTACAGTTATTTTTCCTACGGCTGATGCCTCCAATGCAGTAATACGTATAACATAATTAGGAGATTAGTATGGCCTTAGTTGTTGCTGACAGAATACAGGAAACGACAGCCACCACTGGTACAGGAACTTACAATCTAGCAGGGGCTAAAACAGGTTTTGCTAGTTTTGCTGGTGTTGGTGATGGTAATACAACTTATTACGCCTGTACTGATGGTACTAATTTTGAGGTAGGCATTGGTACATTTACTGCCTCTGGTACGACTCTTGCACGTACTACTATATTATCAAGCTCTAACAGTAATAATGCAGTGTCTTGGAGTGCTGGTGATAAGGATATTTTTGTTACGTTACCCTCTGAGAAAGCAGTATTGGAGGATGCATCAAATAACGTTACAACTGGCGGCACAGTAAATGGTAGAAATTTATCAACAGACGGAACTAAACTTGACGGCATAGAAGACAGCGCAACAGCAGACCAAACGGCTGCAGAGATCAGGACACTTGTAGAAAGTGCTACTGACAGCAATGTTTTTACAGATGCTGATCATACTAAATTAAACGGTATAGAAACTTCTGCTACAGCAGACCAAACAAAGTCTGACATTGAAGGATTAGGCATTGACTTACCAGCCGCAAACCTAACAGGAACTATACCAGCGGCACGACTATCTACAGCTACTACTCAGGCTGAATCAGATGACTCAACAAAAATAGCTACAACTGCTTATGTTGTTGATAAGATTACCACGCTCATAGGTGGCGCACCAAGTACGCTTAATGACTTAAATGAACTTGCTGCTGCTATCAATGACGATGCTAATTACAACAGTACCCTCACGACTGCCTTGGCTACAAAGTTACCTTTGTCTGGTGGTGCTATGACAGGTGCTATCACTACTAACTCAACTTTTGATGGTAGGGATGTAGCTACTGATGGAACTAAACTTGACGGTATAGCTGCAAGTGCTAATAACTACACTCACCCAAATCATAGCGGTGAAGTTACATCGACAGCCGATGGTGCTACAGTCATAGCTGACAACGTAGTAGACGAAGCAAACCTCAAGGTAAGCAACACACCAACAAATGGTTATGTCCTAACAGCACAATCTGGTAATACAGGTGGTTTAACCTGGGCGGCAGGTGGTGGTTATGCTGACAGCGATGTTGATACTCATTTAAATCAAGCAAATGCAGCAAATGGTAAATATTTGGGATGGAATGGTTCTGATTATATTTGGACAACTTTGTATCACTCAGGTTCAAACGCTCAGTTTCAGCAATTAACAGCAAATAGTACTTTCAACGCCACTTCTACTGCAAATTTTAGCAGTACTGTAAATTTTAATGGAAACTTGACGTATTTTGATGGAAATACTATTAATGCTCCATATGCTACACTTACAGCAAACAATTTAACCGTTAACAATAATATAACTTGCAGTAACACAGTAACAGCAAACACTTTTAACGCTACTTCAGACGCAACCTTAAAAACAAATATAGCTCCAATAGAAAATCCCTTGGCTATTCTTAAAAAAATAACAGGCGTTTCTTTTGATTGGAAAAATAACGAAGGTAGTGCCGAAGGTGTATTAGCTCAAGATGTAGAACAAGTCCTGCCCAACGCTGTTAACACAGATGAAGAGGGTAAGAAGTCAGTTAGTTATAACAATCTAGTTGGTGTACTTATTGAAGCAGTCAAAGGCCAACAAGAGCAAATCAATAATTTGAAGGACAGGTTAAATGGGCTTTCAAGTTAACGGCACAGAATACATTAATAATAGTGGTGTTTTTACCAATGGTTTAAAAACAGCTCTGAATCAATCAATGGCTGGCACTGGCGCAATAACAACTGGTCAACCTGCTACATATGGAACAAATTATGGTTATATAGGTAGCATAAATGCAGGTGTGGCTTATAATCAAAATTTTACACCTAGCGGCAATTTGGGTTTTTCTTCAAGTAATAGTAGACGTGGGTGTCAGATTGGCTCGACCATTACAGCATATTACGTAGGATGGAACCCTCCACAATTTACCTATCTTTATTCCATGACAGTATCCAGTGGACTTTTAAGTAGCGCAGTCATTGCAAGAGCATCAACTGGAAGTGGAACTTTGAGAGCAATTTCACCTGGAGGGATTGACCCAAGCACAAATCAAAATGTATTTCAACTTTTTATAAGGATTGCTTGATGGGATTTCAGGTTAATGGTTCCACAATAATAGATAGTTCAAGAAACTTTGCATCGTCTGCTTTTCCAAAAACAGTTAACGGTCAATCAATAATTGGTTCTGGAGAAATGCAGTACGTTCGGCCTACAACTAATCATGTTGTGGGTGATTTTATTATATCAGGAGTAAATCAAAACAGTATTAACTCAACTTTTGTTGGAGGAACAAGCCACGCAGGAAGTATTTTTTCCTACGAAAACGACCAACCGTTTAGAGCCTATTGGTTATACACTTCAACAACATCACATGCCATGACCCTTGCAGGGACGTGGAGAGTATGCAGTTATGCACTTCAGGCCGAATATAATAATTACACGGTTAATTGTATGTGGGCGAGAAGTGCATAATGGGATTTCAAATTAACGGCACAACAGTTCTGTCTTCAGCTGGGATACAAAATGTGGCATCTCCTGCTTTTAAAACTTTAAACGGAATAAGCATTTTAGGTAACGGAAATATTTCAGATTTTTATGGAGAAAGTCTAGAACACAATAAGGTAGGTTCTTTTACTGTTGCTTCACATAGGGCATTAAACCAATATGTTGCCAATCCGACTGTTAATACTAAAGCAAGTCAAGCAGAACTGTATAATATGACTTCCGCTGCTCCTTTTTATGGTGGCAACTCTGGTAGGTACGTGGGTGTTTATACTGGAAACTTTTCAGCAAGTCAGCTTTATGGTTCTGTAGAAACTTATACTTCTGGCGGTACTGGGCAATTTGTCATTTCTATTGATTTTTATTCGAGTGCAAGTGTTAGTACAAACCTAGCAACTGGAACGGCTGCTCCTTATTATAATATTTCTGGAACTTGGAAATTAAAAGTTCCACAGCTTGCATTTGCAAGTTCGTCTTACGATACTCCAGGTTTATTTCAGAGGGTTGCATAATGCCAGAATTTAAAATTGAAGAAATAAAAAATGCAAAATCTTTAAATGAAGAAAATAGTATTTTTGATGTAGAGATAAACCACCCAAATTTTGGTTGGATACCTTATACTTTAAAGCCAGATGATCCAGATGGTACAATAAGTAATTCTGAGTTATTATCGATGATTGGGTCTGATTATGCTGCTTTTGTGCCGCCTACTTCTGAAGAAATTATTACTCAACAGGCCGCTGAGATAAGAGACACAAGAGATACTAAATTAAAAAACAATGTTGACCCAATAGTTTCTAATGCTTTGCGATGGAGTGAGCTTACAGAAGAAAAGAAAACAGCATGGACTGAGTATCGCAGAGCATTGCTTGACATAACTAATCAATCAGGTTTTCCGCAAAATGTAACTTGGCCTACTTGCCCAGAACCAGAAGTTCCTCACTAAATGTTTGGTATTCACCCTATTGCTGCAGCACCGTTTGCTGATGTAGGTGTTATAGGTCCGCTAGATGTTACCACTCTTGCTTCTATCTCTGCAAGTTTTTCTGTTAATCCACCAACATTAGACGCACTAGGATTTATTACACTACAAGGTACTTCTGCTACAACAGCGGTCACTTCTTTTACCACTTCTACATCAGCAAGTAAAACTCTTTCTGGATTACTTAGTACCACAAGCCTAAATTCAATAACTCCATCAATTACAGCTAATGTAACATTTAATTCAGTTATAGGTTCGTTTACTCCTAATGTTCCTAGTATACAAGGTAAGGCAACAACAACTTTAACAACGCAAGTCTCAAATACTTCTACTGGTACTACTAGCGTTAGTTCAAAAGTTAATAAAATAACACCCTCTGTTTCTGCTGTAATAGCTAACATAGCTCCTACAATAACATGTCCAGTAGTATTAGCTTTAGGTAATGTTAATGCTACATTTGCTCAAAATCTATCTGATCCTACTGGTGTAACTTTTGATTATGGTACAATAGCAGAAAAGTTTGATAGAAGTAGGGCGGTAGTAATATTACCTTTTCCAGTAGGCAACAGAACAGTTGTAGTAAGGGCTGAAAACAGAACTGTTGTTATACCTCCAGCAAATAGAAACAACGTAGTATATATAACTAATTAAGGATAAGACATGTCTTACAAATGGCCTGAAAAAGATCCTGACGAAACTGCAGATTTTAGCGTAGACTGGTCTAGGTTTTTAGGTAGCGATTCAATAGTATCTACAACATTCTTTATTGATGATGCAAGCGGAACTAAGACTCAAGTATCTACTGCTCAAGTCGTTAATGGTCTACAATTTTTAGCATCTACTGTTGCTGGAAATGTAGCTACCGCACGTTTTGGTCAGGGTATAAATAATTTAAGATACAATGTTTCTTGTCGTATAAATACAACACAGGGTTTAACATTTGAAAGATCTGTGACATTACCTATTAGGAATAGATAAATGGCTTATAATTTTATTGGTTTAGTTAACGATATTAACAACAGACTAAATGAAGTAGCATTAACTGAATCAAACTTTGAAGCTGCTACTGGTTACTATAGTTTAGCAAAAGACGCTATAAACTCAGCAGTAAGACATATTAATCAAGAAGAATATGAATGGCCTTGGAACCATGTACAAGAAGAATTACAGGTAGCTGTAGGTAATATGAAATATTTTTATCCAACAGATGCTAAAACAATAAATATGAATTCTTTTCGTGTAAAGAGAGATAATACTTTAGGTACAGGAACAGAAAAACTAAAGAATTTAGTATATGAAGAATGGTTAGAAAAATATGCTGACGATGAATTTAATTCAGATGCAAGTCTACGAGGTATACCTACACATATTATAAGAACTCCAGGCAGAGAGCTTATTTGTCACCCTATTCCTGATAAAGCATATACTATAGTTTATGAATATTACACCTTTGGTTATGATTTAGAAAGTGCTTTAGATGTTCCATCATTACCAGAGCAGTACAGGTTTGCGATAGTTGATGGTGCAATGTATTACGCATTTCAATTTAGAGGGGATACACCAGCAGCAGATGTAGCTCTGAAGAAGTTTACAGAACAAATAAAATACTTACGTTCCATAAATATAAATAGAACACCATACCTAAGAGATACAAGGGTACACTTTTAATGGCAACACAATGGACTACATTTCCTATGGAGTTCAAAGGTGGGTTAATCTCCAACCTTACTCCATTACAACAGGGTACTAATGCTGTAGGTTCCGCTACTATTTTACAGAACTTTGAGTCTGATAGAGAAGGTGGTTACAGTAAATTACAAGGCTATACTAAGTTTAGTACAACAGAAGTTCCGGGTACTGGGGAAGTTCTCGCTATGAAAGTTGTATCTTCTGGTAGAGTTGTAACAGCTAGGAAGATGGACACAGCTACTGTAACACAATATCAGACGGCTACATCTACAGTAAATGGTGCAGTTTCTAGTGCCACAGCAGTAGCCCTTGATAATAACACTGCTACCGCTATAGTAAATGGTGCTATTACTTCAAATACCTCCATAGCCGTGGACAGAGTACGTGCCTTTACAGGTTTAACAGGAACAGCTTCTGGTACTGGTTCAAGCGCTACCTTTGATATTACAAATACAAATGGTACATACACAGCAGCGTTAAATGCAGCAGGTACAGCATACGCACCTAATGAAACAGTAACGGTAGTAGGTGCAAACTTGGGTGGTGCTACTACAGCAAACAACGCAACTGTTACAGTTACTGGTATTGCTCCCACTACACACACCACACCAGCAAATACTTACAATGGCCCAATACTTGAAGGTAATGGTTTTACTTTTAATGTTACTAGAACTGGTACAGCCTATACTATGGCTATTGTTAATGCAGGTACTGCAGGTTATCAAGTTGGAGAAACTATTACTGTGCTTGGTGCAAACTTAGGTGGTGCTACCTCTGCCAACAATGCAACCATTACAATAGATAGTGTAAACAATGTTCCTAAAACTTATACAAATCCAACTCAGTCTGGGTATAGTGGTTCTGGTAGTAGTGCTACATTTAATGTTTCTAGATCTGCTGCAACTACTCAATTTGCTGTAACTGTTGTTAATAGTGGTGGTAACAAGTATGCACTTAACGGTGTAACAAACCCAACATTAACACTTGTTCAAGGCACTACTTACACTTTTGACGTAAGTGATAGTAGTAACACTGGACACCCCTTCAGGTTTAAAGATGCTAGTGGTAATACCTTAACTGCAGGAATAACTATAAATGGAACAGCAGGACAGGCAGGGGCAACAGTAACTTATGCAGTTCCTAGTTCTGGAACTATGCCAGCATTGTACTATTGTACTATACACGGCAACGCTATGGGAAATACTATAACTACTGCAGGTTCAGCTTCTGCTGAGTATACTGTAGCTGTTTCTGCTGGAGGATCAGGATTCACAGCTAATGAAACTATTACAGTTGTTGGTACACAGCTAGGAGGTGTTACCACAGGTAATGATGCAACTATAACAATAACTTCAGTAGATGGTAGTGGTGTTATAACAGGAGCTACAATAGCAGGTACGCCTGTAATAAGTGGTACTGTAGCAACTGCAAGCATTTCAGGTACTGCTGTAAACAAAGGTCCAATAACAACTATAAGTGTTGCTGGTACTGGAGCATCTTTTGGTACTATTACTAAAGGTATGAAAGTAACTGGTAATGGTATTAGTGGTATTGTAACTGTAAAAACAGTAACAAACCAAAATAGTATTATTCTTGACAAAGTAGTGTCTTTAGCTGACAATGCTGTTCTTAGTTTTATTACTAATATAAAAGCTGGTATGTATGTTACAGGTTCAGGTATATCTGGTGATGTAAAAGTATCCTCATTAACAAATCAAAACAATATTGTACTAGACTCAGCACAATCCATTTCTAATAATACTGTTCTTACTTTTGGTACGTTTTCTTCTAGTCAAGTTAACAAAACTTTATATTTTCATGGCACAGGAAGTGAACAAACTGGTGATGTTTTATCTTGGCCTGAAATAGGAATAAGTACATCTACAAATACAAATAAAGTAAGATACGCTTCTTTTAATTTTACCCAAGAAGATAAAACTATATTTGTTGATGGTAAAAGTTTTCCTATGGTATATAATGCTAGTGGTAATACTACAGTAAATTTATCAAGTGCAAACAGTTCAGATGTACAGGGTGCAGAAATTGCAGCAGTATTTAAAAACCATGCTTTCTACTCCAAGGGCAGTAAGATATTCTTTACAGCACCTAACACAGTAGATGACTTTGCTACAGGTAATGGTGCTGGTACAATAAATGTAGGTTTTAATATTACAGGTATGATAGGCTTTCGTGAACAGCTTATCATCTTTACTACAGACACAATTAAGAAACTTGTAGGTACTACTTCATCTGACTTTAAGCTAGAACCTATAACAGATAGAATAGGTTGTATCAACCCAGATAGTATACAAGAATTTGGTGGTGACGTAGCATACCTATCTCCTGATGGTGTACGTTTACTTAGTGCTACTGATCGTATTGGTGACTTCGCTCTTGACATTGCATCTGATCCCATTTATAAAGATGCTAATGAGTTTATATCACAGACAGACACATTTTGTTCTGTGTTGGTTAGAGGTAAATCTCAATATAGATTATTTGCTTATGTTCCTACCGTACAAGCAGCAAGTGCAACAGGTTTAATAGCTACTAAATTTATTGCTCAAGGTGGTAGCGGTATAGCATGGTCAACAACAAAAGGACTAAAGGTAAACGTAGCAGATAGTACATACTCAGGCGCACAAGAAACTATTATGTTTGGTAATGATGATGGCTTCTGTTATGTTATGGACTCAGGTAATTCTTTTGATGGCTCTTCTATTGAGGCTATATACGAGTCTCCCTTTATGCCAATTACAGATCCACAGTTACGTAAAACAATGTATAAATTAACGTTGTATGCACAACCTACAGGAACAATGAATATATCGCTTAGTCTTAAATTAGATTTTGACTCTGCAAATGATCCAGGAGTTGTTCAACCAGCAGTCATACCAATTCAATCAAGTAGTTCAGGTGCAATATTTTTATTTGGTGATAATACCTCTATATATGGTACTGCTACTTTTGGTGGTGTACTAGATAAAATATATCAAGAAAATGTTATTGGTTCTTTTAAAACATTCTCAATGCGTATTACAGATAACTCAATAAATCCAACCTTCACTCTTGACACAGCAGTGCTTGAGTACAGACAAAATGATAGGCAGTAACAATGGCAGGTTATACAAGACAAGCAACAGCTAATATTACCACAGGAAGTGTTATTGACGCTGATGATTTCAACGATGAGTACAATCAAGTACAGTCAGCATTCAATGCTAGTACTGGTCACACCCACGATGGTACTGCAGCAGAGGGCGCACCTATTGAAAAGATAGGACCATCACAAGACGTAGTAGCTACAGCATCTGTACTTAGACCTAAAACAACTAACACTGTAGATCTAGGTACAACAGCACTACAATACAAAGATGCTTTCTTTGATGGTACAGTTAAAACAGACACACTTACTGTAGATGAGAATGCTACCATAACAGGTAACCTAACTGTTAACGGTACTCTATCATCTGCTGGTGGTGGTGTTATGTCTAACTTTATCTTGGAAGATGGTGATGGTAGTGAAGTTACTATAGATGATGGTAAAGAAGTTAAGTTCGTTGAAGGAGATGGCATAGACGTAAACTGGACTGATGTATCAACAGGTTCAGATGCAGATCCCTATGATTTAACTTTCGCTTTAAAGACGGATAGAAGATCAAGTAGCAATACGGATATATATACTGGTAACTCTAGCGATTACATTTTCTTTGATGCCAGTCATGGTATACGTTTCTATACTGCTGGTGCGGAGGATATGAGACTTGAAGATGATGGTGACCTGCATGTAGATGGTAACATTACAGCGTACTCCACAACAGTTTCAGACCAAAGACTAAAACATGATATAGAAAAAATAGATAGTGCTTTAGATAAAGTGTCTCAACTAAGTGGGTATACATTTAGTTACAATAAGGATGATAAAAGGTCTGCTGGTGTAATTGCACAAGAAGTTGAAAAAGTATTGCCATCTGCTGTAGAAAGTAAATCACTAGCATTTCATGGAGAGGAAAATATTGAGTATAAAACAGTACAATATGATCAACTTCATGGACTACTGATAGAAGCAATTAAAGAATTAAAAGAAAAACTAGATGAATGCAAATGCAAAAAGTGTGAGTGTGAGTAATGACTCTACCAAGTAGTGGCGCTATAAGTTTGAACCAAATACATGTTGAAGCTGGTGGTTCTAGTGGCTCTCAAGCGGCTATGAATGATAGCGATATTCGTACTATGATTGGTAAAGGTTCTACATCACAAAATTCTTTTAATGAGTACTATGGTGTTTCTGCAGCAGCACCTTCTGGCACTTATATAGGCAGAACGATTACAACTGGTAATGGTTTTCCTGCAGGTTATGTAACGTTAAGTTCTGGCTCAAAGTTAGTTGTTGTTACCTGTCAACTAGCAGGACCAAACAATACGTATGTAAGTCTAGGCGGTACAAATATGACACTTGCCGCTAAAATGGAAGGTGCAGCAAGTGGTGGAGTTTGGCCCGGAGGGGTTACATCAGCAGTATATTATCTGGTTACTTCTGCATCTGGTTCTACTTATATTGGTGGGAATGGGGGTAGCGGTAGGTCTGTGACACATACTTGGGAAATAACTGGATATAATAGTTCCACTCCTGTTTCTACAGCAGCAGTACAAAATACTAACTCTAACAGTTACTCTAAAGTTATTTCGCTTTCAACGCAGTATAATGGAATAAGTATTGGTTCAGGTGTTTCTGAAGATACTACACCAGCAAACAATGGTGGTATGTCGGTTAGCAACTCTGATAGTTTGCAGCAAATAGACTTAGAAAGTGCTACCAACCACTATACTTGGAGAGATGAAAATACAGGATCAGGAACTACTAATTACACTGTAACACATAACGGCACAGGCAGTGGCTATAATAACACTTCAACTATCCTTCAATTAGCAGCGGCACATTGGAAATGATAACACCAGAAGAATTAGAAGCTATGCTAGATCGTGCAGCAAAGCGTGGTGCTAAGATGGCACTACGTGAAGTAGGACTGCATGATGATGATGCTCGTAAAGATATAACAGAAATGCGTAACTTACTAGAAGCATGGCGTGACACACGTAAAGGTGTGTGGTCAACTATGGTCAAGATGTCAACTGTAGCAGTAATAACATTCATT
>Ga0163179_10002876_pt1 | contig 11846 bp, 10 predicted proteins | sample AtlANTMetagenome_FD_109643 | JGI IMG/M metagenome (GOLD analysis project Ga0163179, IMG submission 109643) | Marine eukaryotic phytoplankton communities from the Atlantic Ocean - Atlantic ANT 2 Metagenome | ecosystem: Environmental > Aquatic > Marine > Oceanic | place: North Atlantic Ocean... | reverse complement strand
TTCATTGTTTATTGGCCAATGGGTACACCCATATGGTGGATGGCAACGGTAACCGCGATTACATGGGGTCTGTTGTATGTATCAAGAACCCATCAATTACTGTGGAGTATTTCGCTTTGGTTCGGCGCAGGTTTAGGGCTGCTGGATGCTTTACTAGGACGCCACGGACATTCTCGAATCTTTAGCAGAAAGGAGCGCTAATCATTCTTGAGTTTCAGCCTGTGCAGCGAACATCAATGCACAGCCGAATCCAAGCAAAGCCGCAGTCACAGAATAGACTCCGACATCGACCCAATTCCAGTGTACGATACTCTGGTAAACGTAGAATACAATTCCCAACACAATGCACCACATGGCCATGGTCATCTTCTCGCCAGCTTCCTTTGTCGACATCAGGCTAAGCCAACATTCGCTTGTGAATACGCCTCGAATCCAGGTGACGATTCCACCTTCTGTCGATTTGTGCAGACAAGATCCACCCCATGCAGTAAGTCCGAGTGCCAAAATCATGAACACTGTGTCGCTCATGGGACGATATACCATGTCAGAGACATACAAATCAGGATAAAGTTGTCCTACACTTAGATAAGCAGCCCAAACCACCTTCAATTTGTGTTCGCCACTGCCCCCAATCCCGTATAGAATGTTGAGAACACCAAGTACAGTTGCCCATACACCTAGGGCAAAAGCAAGCGTTGCGAGAGTACGCCCCTCACGGCCATTTTCTACGGTCATCGGCTCGGCGACCCATGCACTCGTCATAACCGTTGCCCGAAAGTCACAGCGTTAGAAACGTGCTCTAGAGACGATTCTGGAGACGATAGCGTGCTTCAATGACCTCATTCATCACAGGTTCTGCCGAAGACATGACCTGTAGAGCATCAAACGCAGGGGGGAGGCAGGAATTGATTCTCTTAGACATCCCATGTCTTCCTCGACTCGTTTTTTTCGCAGTGATGATCCCTGCCATATCCAACCCTTGAATCAAGGAGGAGACTCGGCGACTGGTCAATGGCTTTTCGCCAGCGTTTTCGCAAGCCATTTCATAGGTCCCATATACCTCTCCAGTAGAGATATTTGACAAACCATTTTTCTCATTGATAATCACTGAGAATAAAACCAATTTTTGCTGTAAAGGAAGGTTCTGAATCGTAGGCGTAATTTGATCGAATTCCAACTGATTTTGAGCCTGTCGAACATGATTTATCCCCACCTGTTCAGATTCACTTTGCTCAGCCTGTTGGACAGATATTCGGAGTAGGTCTAGAGCGCGTCGCGCGTCACCATCTTCCTTGGCTGCCAGTGCAGCACAAAGTGGAATGACAGCATCATCCAATGTATCCTCCTTGATGCCCCGTGCGGCTCTTGGCCTCAGGACATCCTCAAGCTGTGATGCGTTGTAAGGTGGGAATACGACATCGATTGGAGACAGTCTCGATTGCACTCTCGGATCCAGCATATCTGTAAATGCCAAATCATTGCTGATTCCAATTACACAGCAGAATGCACCGTCCAGCAAACCAATATTCAAACTGGTCAAACTGTACAGTAAATCATCTCCTTCCTTGCCCTTTCTTACCAAGTGATCGATTTCATCCAAGACTACGACATGTACTCCTCCGCGCGCCTGCATACGCGCGCGCACATGCTCGAATACTTTGTCTGCAGGCCAGCCTGTGAATGGAATCATTTCATCGCCTTCATCGGCAAGTCTGTTCCCAATTTCGGCAAGAACTCTGTACTTGGTATCGACGTTACGACAGTTGATTTCCACAGCTCGAATATTGCAGCCTTCAGCCGCACCCTTGGATTCCAAGTCTCGGCAAACAAAGCGGGTCACTGCCGTTTTTCCAGAGCCTGGGCGACCATACAAATTCATGTTTGACGGGGCATGTCCCCTTAGCGCTTCAACAAGGTTGTTGACAAGAGAAGTAATCTCTTCATTCCGATGAGGAAGATTGACAGGGTTGAATGCGTGACCGAGTGCTCTTCGATCTCTGAACAGACTTCTCAGGTTGAGAAGCCCATCGAAAAGATTTGAAGACATTTTCTAACACTCTCCCCTTCCCTGAGATTGGATGCCATGTGCGAAAACACTGGGTATCAGAATCTGACAGGGAAGCCTTCGACTCCGTGAGGGGTAATTAAGCATGATTGATAGAACAACTGGGGGATGCAGATTTTTTGAATTCGGAGAGTCCAATCCCTCAATCATTAGGCAGCGCTGAAAAATCAGTAAATATAACATAAATGTGGCGGAAGACACTGTTTTTTCCAATTGTTTGGTGACAATTCCCAAACATAAAAAATTGCGGGATGTAATGTAACTCTAACATTCGGTTGCATTGGTAAGTGATCGATTTTTTCCTCACCAGCCTTGGTCAAGTTTTTTTTTCTGATTTATCACAATTCCAATTGCAACCTCGACGGAATGTGAGTTTTCGGTCTACATTTTATCTCAAAATAAAGTTATTTAAAAACGATATTATATTTCAAAAACTGTAAATTTCCCCATCTTCAACTTCAATGACGTTGTCAGGTAGCTCAGATTTATCTCCTGATTCGGAGAAATTATGTGTTGCCAAGAAAATTGTTTCTGGATTTCTCAATGCTAAATCTCTGAGCCTGGACGGCGTGTAGTGGTATGGACTATCGACATAATCTGGTATGCCTAGTTCAATAATCATCACATCTGCTTCCGGTGCCAATCTCTCAATATTATCACAAGGGCCGGAATCTCCACAATGAACCAAGATGATTTTTTCCTTTTCAAATCGATAGCCGTGAGGCTCTGTTAAGGGATTGTGACAGACTTCAAATCGCTCAAATTGCCAACCATGTGTTTCGCCATGTTCATGATTGTGTGAAACCCAGTGCAAATCGCTAAGGGATTCAGGGTAGGCCAATTCGCACAATTGTTCGAGTTTTTCTGCACCTCCTTCAATAGAGTGAATTCTCAGGTGTTGTTCCCCATTACGATCCGAAATCCACTTTCTTTCGAGCAGTAAAAATGGGACCCCAAAGGTATGATCTCCATGCCAGTGTGTGATAAATAAATCTGTGATTGATGACGGACAGATTCCATGTTTACGCATTTGGGGGACAACAGTAGGGGGCGCATCGACTAGAATTTGATTATCGATAAGGACCAATGAATGCATTCGACCTGAAGGGCAAAATGCATTCCCTGAACCAAGGAAAGTGATGGTGGTCATGTTATCTCCTCACAATTGCGTAACGTGGGTTCAAAGTCAAGTTTGTGTTGTATGATTCCGACATGACAGCAAGAGCAACTGCTCGACCCCTTTGGTTGAAATATGAAGGACGAGGCGCAACAATCAATCCCTCTAGGGGTTATGAGAGGTGACTGGATGTCAGATTGGAGTGCAAAGAATCCCTATGATTCCACAGTGACGGTCAACTATGTGTTGAATGGTGAAGGTTCCCGTAAAGAAACCCGTCACATCGTCTTCGATTTGGGTGATTCTGGAATGGAATACAAAGCGGGAGATGCGCTTGGAGTCATTCCAGTAACCTCTACAGAATTGGTTGATGATGTAGTTGTTGCACTTGGTGCCAATCCGGATGAAATCGTCGACACTCATTCAGGCCAAATGACTCTCCATGAAGCATTGTCCAATTACTATGAAATCCATCAAGCCAATCGAAAATTCGTTGCAAGTATCGGATCAAAATTCACTTCGAACGACAGCACTGAAATTCGAATCGTAAAGCGGCAGCGCGTAATGGTCGATTCTGGTCAACAATCCCTCGATTGGTCTTGGTCTGGTGATGATGATGATTACCCTGAAGGATTTACGCCTACCCTGGCCAATGTAGATCCGGCACAAGAGTTGTGGGAATCTTTCAATTCGGATGACAAAGCAATGGGCAATTATTTGTGGGGTCGAGATTACATTGATGTTCTGAATGATTTCGGGCACCTTGGGTTCAGTGGACAAGAATTTGTTGACCAACTTGATCGACTCAAACCGCGTCTCTATTCAATTGCTTCATCACCGGATTTTGAACCTGGTACTGTGCACCTGACTGTAGGAATTGTTCGATACGAAGGTCAGGGTCGAGGGAAGACTGGCTTAACCACGGGATACCTTGCAGACCGTGTTCCTGAAGGCACCTCTGGAGTGCGTGTATTCATGTCTCCAACACGTTCATTCGTCCTTCCCGAGGATGGAAAGAAGGACATGATTATGGTTGGTCCAGGGACAGGAATCGCTCCATTCCGCGCATTCCTTCAGCAACGGAAGGCAGATTCTGCAGAGGGCCGGAATTGGCTTTTCTTCGGCGACTGGACTGAGGCAGGAGAGTATCTCTATCGCGATGAAATTTCAGCTTATGTTGAAGATGGGACCCTCGACAAGTTAGATCTCGCTTGGTCTAGAGAGGGGCCAGAGAAAGTGTATGTTCAACACCTTATGGCAAAACATGCGGCGGAAATTTGGGAATGGATTGAAAACGGCGGATACTTCTATGTCTGTGGAGACAAGAATTACATGGCCAAGGATGTTCATACTACACTCATCAACATCTGTGCTGAGCACGGAGGTATGTCTGAAGACGAAGCCAAAGAATTTGTGGAACAAACTCTGATGCGTGAAGAGAAACGATATCTCCGTGACGTGTACTGACTGAATCCGCCCTAAGGGCGAATGCGGCACGCCTTTGAACCGAACTCGGATGCCAACTAACATGTTCAAGCGTGTGTTGATTGCCAACCGCGGCGAAATCGCGCTTCGAATCAGTCGGGCCCTGCGAGAACTTGGAGTCGAAGTTTGTATCATACATGGTCGCGAAGACCGTCTATCTCTGCCCGTTCGTTTTTCGGATTATGCAATCCCTCTCTATCGAACCAATCCACTCGATTCATACCTCGATTATGAGGCAGTTATTCAAGCTGCAAAAGATATCGGTGCTGAAGCAATTCATCCCGGATATGGTTTCCTTGCAGAGAATGCGGCCTTCGTTCGTCGATGTGAAGAAGAAGGTATCACATTCATCGGTCCAAGTGCAGATGTAATCTCCTTATTGGGGGATAAAATAGAGGCGCGTAAAGCCATGGAGGCCGCAGGTCTACCTGTTGCCAAAGGAAGCGATGAGGCCATCGATGATGCTTCAGTAGCCAGGGAATTGGCTGAGGAAATTGGGTATCCTGTCATTATCAAAGCAGCTGCCGGTGGGGGTGGAATTGGTATGCAAGTTGTCCATCAGGCTGATGAGTTTGAATCGGCACTCAATCTATGTCAATCAAGAGCTCAATCTGCCTTTGGTGATAGTCGTGTATTCGTAGAAAAATTCATTGAAGGTGCCCAACATGTTGAGTTTCAGGTTCTCGCTGACGGTGTAAATGCCATCCACTTTGGGGAGCGATTTTGTTCAATTCAACGTCGCCATCAAAAATTGCTTGAGGAGGGACCATGGTTGACCGAAAAAGTCCGAGCTGAAATCGGCGAGCGGGTTTGTGAAGGTGCACGCTCGGTTGGATATCGCGGACTGGCGACATTTGAATTTCTCAGAGACAAGCATGGCGAATTCTACTTTTTGGAAGTCAATCCGAGAGTACAGGTAGAACACACAATCACGGAGATGATTACTGGTGTTGACCTAGTGAAGATGGGAATTGAAGTTGCTGCAGGCCAAGGTCTCCCCCTTCAGCAAGCAGAGGTAAAATTCTCTGGACATTCCATACAATGCAGATTGAATGCAGAAGATCCAATCAACTTCATTCCTTCACCAGGTAAATTGTGGGATTGTCACTTCCCCGGTGGTCGTGGTGTTCGTGTAGACACACATGCTCACATCGGTTACGAAATGCCAGGGTGCTTTGATTCGTTGCTGGCAAAATTGATTGTTTGGGGTCAAGATCGTGATGAAGCAATTGCCAAGATGAGGGCAGCCCTAACTGAGACCACCTTGATTGGAGTACAAACAGTTGTCCCGTTGCACCTCGCAATCTTGAATGAACCTGATTTCATCGCTCGAGATGTAACCATTCAATATCTAGAGGACCATCCCAATTTGTTAGGGTGAGTGTATGGACATCGTAATCGTCGGCAGTTTGGCGTATGATGATCTGGAAACGGATTCAGGTTCAGTCAAGAATTCATTGGGTGGTTCAGGAACATTTGCTGGGCTCGCTGCAGCGTTCCACACCAGTCGTAGACAAGACCCAGGTGGGACACTCCCCTTGGGATTGGTTTGCGCAATCGGCGAAGATTTTGATGATGCTGATTTCCAACTTCTGAAAGATGCAGGTCTCAATATGGATGGGATAGAAACAGTCCAAGGAGGACAGACGTTCCGTTGGCATGGGAAATATGAGGGGGATATGGCGCAAGCGATCACCATCGATACTCAGCAAAATGTCCTCGATGGGTATCAACCAAAAGTTCCAGCCGCTTGGTGGGCTCCTCGGGTTCTTTTCCTTGCAAACAATCATCCTTCCATTCAAGCCCATGTCCTCGATCAATGTGAAGGTGCCAAGTATATTGCTCTGGACTCAATGAATTTGTGGATTGATATTGCGTTTGAAGAATTGTCCAGTGTCATGAGGCGCATCAATCTCGCTATATTGAACGACAATGAAGTACGCATGATTGCTAAGGACGAGAATTTGATTCGTGCCGGGGAATCGATTCGTAGTGGTGAAGCACTCACTGGTGGAAAAGAATCAGGCACAGGCCCGGATATATTGGTCATCAAAAAGGGTGAACACGGATGTCTGGCATTGACTGACTCTGGTATGCTTACCCTACCTGCGTATCCAACCTCTGATTTGGTAGATCCTACAGGATGCGGCGATTCGTTCGCCGGGACTCTTCTGACATTTTTATCTGAAACCGATTCGTTGACTCCCAGTCTGGATGAGTTGCACAATGCCTTGGTTCATGCCACAGTGATGGCATCATTCACACTTTCACAATTTGGCGTTGCAGGAATCGTTGAATTAGAGCGTGGTGAATATCATGGGAGACTGGATACTTATCGCAGAATGGTCGGCCTGCTGTAATCAGCCCATTCGTGAGATTCCATGATGGCCTGGAGTTTCCTTTGGTGGAGATGTGCTCGCCATTTGTCCAAATGACAGTTGTTTAGTTTCGGCAGCCTTAAGCAAATTGGCAATGGGTTCCAAATCTCCACTTTCGGACAATCTCTGGACGAGTGAATCCATCTCATCCTCAGCGATGTCACCACCCGTTGATTTTGACAGTGATTTGATTCTCTCTGCAACCTCAGCCTGATGATCTTGATCTGAACGTAGTCGCAATATTTGCCCTGATCGCAAGGATACTTCACGATATTCTCCGTTAGAGAATCCATCATCATCGCCATAAACATCGGCATAATCATCACCTTCGATTTTGACTGGGCGACTTCTTTGCTTTGGCCTTGTGTCCATGCGTACCAAGGCTCTCTTGCCTCGATTTGCTAGTCTCGATAGAACGCCTCTCTTGCGTTTGGTTGTGATTTTTCGAGTCGACTTGTGGGTGTTTCTGAACAACGCCCCTATCGCAGGGAAGTCCTCGAGACCAGACTGTTTCTCCACTGGTTCAGGTTTAGGTTTGGCCTCAGCCACTCTCGCCGCAGCTACAACTCCCAAGGTACATTCATTTCGTATTGCATGTATGGTTGGTTCAGGAAGTGTCGTAGCCAATGTGTTGGTAGGCGGAGGCATGGCCTCACGAATGGCTTGGCCTGACCAAGTTGGGGTAGGCTCAGGTTGCTGCAATGGTTGCGCTTCAGATATGCTTGCAGGTGCGGGGGAGTCAAACATGTTACCAAAGATTCCCGTATCCGTGGTTTGAGATTCTAGATTATCGAACATATCTCCTGAGAAGAATACCCCACCTTCCTCTTTGGCTTCAACCAGCGCTGATTGGAAACGATTTTCTGGAGGTGAATTTTGCTTTTCACAATACCAATCTGGAGAGTTTCGCCCCCATGCTCGCTCGTAGGCCGAATCTTCTGGAGAACTTTCAGTATGGGATTCTGTGATGTTTTGCTCCCAAGGTTTGGACCATTTATCCAAGTTTTGTTGGTTTTTCCATTCTGTGCTTTCTGTTCGAGTTTCGTACAGGGAGTTTCTCGCTCTGTCAAGCAAACTCTTACCTGCGTGATCAGCATGACTTTGACTGGCAAACGACTCAGTCGCAGGGTTTGCATCTTCAATCGGTGACTCCGATATAGGCTTAGGTTCTGGTAATGTTCCTGTTTCACCATTGTACATGGCCTTCAGAGCCTGTTCCAAATCAGATTCATCAAAGATTCCAATTTCAGGTAGAACTTCAGCTTCTTTCGTATATTCATCGACTTGCATAGACCGTGCAGGTTCTGGAATCAATGGCGCTACAGAGGGGAAGTTGGAGTTTCGCTGAATTTCTTCCAACCCCTCACGCGCTTCTTCCAATGTTTTACCATCACACAAGCGATTAATCATCATCTGTGTTCGAAGCAACAAACTGTCAGGGCCGTGTAACATATGCCTGTCCCCATGCTTGGTGTCGATACATAGCGTCGGCCTTCTCCCCATCAACCATGTGAAGATCGTGATTGCACCGACGGCCAATGCATAGATTTGAACTGGCCCGGAAAGAACTCTCGCAGCAAGGATTAGTGTGATGAAACCAATCCAAGTTAAACCCGGAGCGATGACGGGAATGTGGTGGTGTCGAACTCTGCGGATGGTTTTGATATCGACACGAATCCCTTTGCCATCTCTTCGTTCAAGAAGTAATGATTTTTCATTCAACAGACCTTTGACGCCTCCGCCGACTCCGGCCAACCTGAACGTCGTGAGAAGTTCTTGCCCACGCTGCTCAGGTTGAACCCCAAAGGGCCCTTCCTGTTGATGCATCCCAATGCGTCAGCGTCACTTGCTCCTTATACAGTTTATTGGAGTTCATCACCATCAGGCCCACACTTTGCGGGTCGTATTCTCACGCGGGCGAGATGTCTGATGCTACACCCATGATTCTCATATTTCCCGCATCTAATTGGGCAATAATCACAGGCGCAGCCTTATGATTCTGAATCCACAAAGGTTGCTCCCAATCTACAGTGATTGAACCTGTATCGATGGTTTGAATCCGTCCGACTTGGAATTGTAAATCGACAGCTGCATGCAAAACATCTCCTTTCGACAAATCTCGCTTTTGGAATGGAGCCCTTTGTAGTGTGAATGTGGATGAATCGTGTCGAGTCATGGCATCCGAATCAGGGTGGGTAAGGATACAACCCCTATGCAATGCTTCTTCGCGCAAATTGCGAATTGCTACCCCCACACGATCTCCAACAATGCTACGTTCAACATCATCATCCATGACCTGCAAACTACGGGCGATTCCGTTTTCTTGGGCTGGAAGGACTTGAATTTCATCATGCTTTGAGATGGCACCATTTTGTACATAACCGATGGCGACCAGACCAACACCCTTGACATTGAAATGCTGATCGATGGGGATTACAAGTGGCCCCTTTTGCTCTTCTACTTCGGCGTTGGAAAGCAATGACTCGCGTAGTGTGTGCTCATCCGGAATCGACTCATGCATTGTCCAAGTATCCAATCCTGCTTGGGTTAGAATCATTTTGACTTGTTCCGCATCAATCCACTCACCATTCTTCGGTGAGATAATCGCATGCCCATTGTGTATGCCTGCGGCACCAAAGGCAACCAAAACTTCACCCAAAGCCGCATCTACAGCAGTGATTTCGACAATGCCTGCCTTGGCAACATTCAGGACACTGAGTAATGGTCGTAGCCGTTCTGGATGCCTGAGTGGGCGCAATAGAGACAGGATGCGAACATCACCCTCTACGGTTTCTTTGTGCACATAGGATTCGATGTCCCTGACATCACCCTTTTTGCCCAATTTCCGAGCCAATTCTTCAGTTCCGACGAAGGCGACATTCAGTACAGGCATACATCGCGCCCCCAGTTCTGGTTGAAAATGATGTCACCGTTCAGATGACTTCATTGCATCACGAGCGGCCTGTGCCAAATTCCACATTCGTTTTTCTTCATCAGTTTGAGTTTTGAGCTGTGGGATGGGTATGGGTCGCATCTGTGAATCGATGGCTACCATAAAGAAGAATCCAGAGCAGATTTCTTCCGTGACCCACTCGCTTCGATTCAATCGCCTGGCCACGACATGAACACCTGCAGTGTGTGTGCTCGTGTGAACCACCTTGGCGATTGTTTCAATCAAATCTCCTTGATATGCAGGTCTCTTAAATTTGAGCGCATCCACCGAGACCGTCACGAATTCGCGATGAGCAAACTTGCTTGATACCATTCCTGCAGCCGTATCCATGATACTCATCAATCGTCCACCAAACAGTGTATTGTACGCATTGGTGTCTTGTGGAAATACCTCATCGATTTTCGTTACAGGTTCAGTTGAATATGGCTGCTGCATCTTCATCTCCAGTAGATGGGTGACACTCCTCCCTCTTGAGTCTGTCACTCAGATTATCGCTACCCATCCCATTATGGAGGTGGATGAACAGGCCTCGACATGGCGCAGGCCCCAACATGCATCGCCCTAGTTTCGGGCGGGATTGATTCACCCGTTGCTGTTGCCAGAATGCTCATCTCAGGATGGAATATTATTCCAGTTCACTGTTCGCAAGAACCAATCACAGGAACAGAAGCTGAGGACAAAACCGCTGCCAGTCTGAAACACCTCATTGAAACCATCAATTCATCGGGAAAAATCGATTCCAATCTTCGTGTTGTTTTAGTTGGTGAAATACTTTCTAAATTCACAGAACCAGATGCGCATCGTGACTACTTCGTTCATATGAAACGACTGTTCAATGCTATCGCCAGTGATATCGCAGATCAAGTTGGAGCGACCGCTATTTTGACAGGGGAGAATTTGGGTCAGGTCAGCAGCCAGACATTGGGGAATTTGGGAGCGGTTGAAGAGGCCAGTCGTTTCCGGATTTTGCGTCCACTGCTGGGCCTTGATAAACAGGAAATTATTGATGAAGCTCGAGTATTGGGGACGTATGAAATCTCAACTGGTCCAGAACTTTGTGATGCACTCGGACCAGATCGTCCGACAACGGTTGCAGATCTCACTAGATTGCGTGAAAATGAGAAGCTTCAAGGTGGGCTAAACCAATTGGCCAAAAAAAGCCTAGATTCACTTCGAATGCGTCGATTAAGTTCGGAATAAGCAAATTTTGGCCCCCTACGGGGCCAAGCGATTCAACACGGGTGTTATATGCCGGTCTGCTGTGGGTGGCGTAGTACCACCCTGTGGTTTCTTGGATGTGACCAAAATGATGAACCGAACACGTACCCTATCGCTGGCCATGATTTGCTTGATGTTGTTCTCAACAACCTTGGTGCATGCGGCAACGATTAGCACGTTTGCCGATGGCAATACTGAAGTTGATGTTGAACTCCGTGATCAAGGCACTTGGAATGACGATTTATCTGGTGGAATTAGTATGCCTGCCGGAGAGACAGTTAATGCAGCAGGCCTGATTGTTGGGACTGCTCACTCTGAACACAATGATGTGCAGGTGATTGACAGTTCCTTGGTTGCCAATGGTGAAATTTGGAACCCGATTTACAACGGAGGAATGACTCAGTACTCGGCCAGTTCAGACTTCACTGTCGATGAAGAATCACTTCAATTGACCAGTTTAGGATATGGTGCCGACTTTGAATCCAGTCGTGAAGGTTGGACTACGGGCCCTGCTCAAGGGCTTGAACCATTGGTTGCAAATTGGGGTCATGATTCAGGTGATAACAACGTCCTAACCCAGGGATGTGGTGTTGGAGACTGGTGCTGGGGAACTGATTTTGAAAACCCTGA
>Ga0163179_10002873_pt1 | contig 11848 bp, 29 predicted proteins | sample AtlANTMetagenome_FD_109643 | JGI IMG/M metagenome (GOLD analysis project Ga0163179, IMG submission 109643) | Marine eukaryotic phytoplankton communities from the Atlantic Ocean - Atlantic ANT 2 Metagenome | ecosystem: Environmental > Aquatic > Marine > Oceanic | place: North Atlantic Ocean... | reverse complement strand
TCATTTGATATTTTTGCGTAGTATGCCATAATTATCCTGTGTATGATCCTGATCCAGTAAATGTTAATATAGTGTCTGATCCGTCCGTTGTCACCGTAGGTGAGCCTGTTGTTGTTGTTGAATAATTAGCTGTTGCCATTCTTAAAACTACAAGTCCTGAACCGCCTGCACCAGTATCACCATTATCTCCTGATGAACCGCCACCACTACCTGTGTTAGCACTTCCTGGGCTTCCCGCAACTCCGGACGATCCTGCGCCGCCAGCTCCGCCACCACCTGTACCGCCAGCTCCACCAGCTCCGCCTTGTGTTCCTCCGGTTCCACCGCCGCCGCCAGCTCTAACTACAGCCGATGCGGTTGAATCAGTTATCGTAGAACCAACACCATTACCACCATTACCTGTTGCTGCAGCTGAACCTGCACTTCCAGCTCCGCCCCCGCCTCCTCCTCTGTAGGGATGCCCTCCTGATGCTCCTGCACCTCCATCAAATCCTTGATTTGCGGTACCAGTACCAAAGGCTTGAGGTCCACCAACATCAGTTCCGCCACCACCACCAGATCCTCCGTTAGCAGCAGCTACATTGTTAGACGCTCCTCCGCCGCCTCCTTCTGAGACAATATCGGTAATATCAGACCCTGAAATACTTGAGGCAGTTCCAGCGTTACCTTGTAATTGATAACCTGCAGGAACTACTAGGCCTGCTCCACCTGGTCCTACTGTTATAGTATAGACAATGCTTGGATTAAAAGACAAGGCAGTTTCAGATGTACCGCCACCTCCTGAAGATTCGTTATTAAAAGAGGCTCTGTAACCACCAGCACCGCCTCCTCCTCCATTACTTCCTCCGCTTGCTCCACCTCCAATTACTAAGAAATCTACAGTATATGAATTATCAACTCCCGTTTCTTTTAAATTTCTCCACTCGGATGTGCCTGTTTGGTCGGTGTATATTTCAGTACGATTTGTATCGGTGTTTTCACGAAGCGTTCCAACTCCAGTTGATGGAGTAGCTTCACGCTGAGCAGTAGTTCCCTTAACCCAGGTTAAAGCGCCCGTGTTATTCTTCATGTCAATTACGTTCGTAGAAACTTTAGTTAATGCCATTAGCTAGTATTATGTTATAGTTGTCGCTTCTACTGCAGATCCATTGGGGAAAAATACTCCTCCGTCTAAAGTTAAATTTGATCCCGTAACAGTATAAGCACTTTTACTTTGGTACACTCCATCTATATACAATTGCACATTATCATCACTTGGTGGTGAAACACCTAAAGCTAATGTGTCGTTCGATCCTGTTCCGGTAGTAGTTGCAACATTAAATGTTCCACCTCCTGCTGCGGGCCATGTGACGGTCGAAACATCAACTGCAGTAACGTGTCCTTCTGTGGAGGTTGTTATAGTTTTAACTAAATCTACAGTTCCACCTCCTGCTGGACTATCCGAAGATGTAGTGTCGCTTCGTGTTACCGCTGAGTGATTAACAGTTAATGTGTCTGGGCTAGATGCGGCTGTAGCAATAATAGTACCTCCTACAAAAGTAACAGCTGCTCCAGAGGCTACAGTTTCATTTGTACCAGTGTCCGCAGTAAAGCTCCATGGAAGGTATCCACCAGCTGGCACAGCCCAAGTATTGTCTCCTCTTAAAAATTCTGTCGAAGGGCTACTTGGTGTTCCAGCAGTTAAGTTTATGCCTCCTATAGTTACAGAGCCAGTGGTCGAACTGTTTACTTGACCATACTGAACAAAACTAGTTGGGTCGTTTGAGTTAGTAAAATCTGTTACTCCAGAACCTGAAGTGGAATCGTTTATTGTAATTACATTACTAGATGAGGTAACTTGAATTCCTCCTGATCCAATAATGTTGACAGTGTCTGTGCCTGCATCACCACCACCAGTTCCTGTTAAAACTAAAGGCGTATTAACTGCAGGGTTAGCGTTATCAGTAGCTGTTAAAGCATATGATGTGCTTGTAAAAGATATGGCATTGGTTCCAGTTCCCGCTAGTACCGTTGCGCCAGCACCAGAAAGCGTAACTATTTGATCAGCAATAGTAAACCCTGCTTTTGCTCCTGCTAGGGTTAGTGCTGGTGATGCTCCATTAGTCGTATTATAAGTATACGTAGTATCAAGTGCTGAAGGAGCAATTTTTATATTAAGCTCACCGCTGCTTTCGAAACCAACCAGATTGGTTACGCTGGATGATTGTGTGTCTGTTACTTGTGTGAAATCTGAAAATTTTACTGCCATTTTATTTTATTTTAGCTTTGTGTTATTAAGTCCTCATTTGGTAGCCCTGTGCCGTTTTCGGTTACCATTTGTAATGGTCCTTGTCCAACACCAGGCGTGTTGTTTTCTGTTATTATATCTTGCCCACCAAATGGAGGGGTTATTCCTAATTCATTTAAACCAATAAAATTTGCTATGGCAATTAAATTAGGCATATTAGATTTTTATTATTATACCAATTACCAAAGCGCTATTATTTTATTAGCTGTTGTTCCCGATCCAGAGGCATGAACTTTTACAACTTGTACAGGTATAAATGCGCCAGTATTTATTCCTTCAAAAGTTACATCATCTCCTCCAACAGTCGTTACTCTTAAATTTCCTGCAACGCCTACAAATAAAACAGCCCCTTCTTGATCGCCACCATAAATGGCATAGGATTGTGCGGTGCTAGCAAAAATATTATTTTTTACATTTAAGGTAGTGCCATTAACAACTTGAGTTATTTCTGTTTGCGTTCCCGCATAAACACCACCAGTAGTGTTTACGGCAATCATTCCAGGTTTTACACCAGCGCTTAAAAAGTTAAGTGTTACCATGTTGTCTGGATCAGTGCCTGTTCTTGAAGCATCAATAAGTTGTGTAGCGCTTCCCGTTGTCGTTGTACCAGTAGCGCCACCTACCATTATGTTAGGAATGTCAGTGTTGTCGCTTCGATTAACTGGCCATGCACGTCCAGCTTGTAGTTTTTGATATGCCATAATTTTTTATTTATAAGGTATTATTCTGTTTAAAGTGTCACGTCTTCTATCGCATCCGCAATCGGAATTTGTTGCTTTAGCAACTCTGTCCACTACAGACTTTATTCCTGTAGCTGTAGTAAATTTATGTATTGAATCTCCGAGCCCTCTTGATTTCATTTTTTACAGGTGCAAATTTTATTAGTACAACTCTTCATCGTAAACGATAAAAATTCTAATACTTTATTCCACTTACATTTTAACCAGTTCATTACTTTTTTATTTACTAGCGTGCATTGCAGATAATTGATTTAAAGCTGCTTTTCTAGACTTAAATCCTTTTCTCCAAATTCCACCTTTTTTATTATTCAATATATAAAAAGTGCTTCCACTTTTTCTAATGCATCCTTTTTTAGTGTCTGCACAACCCTGTCCTGATGCCATTATTTTTTTACTAAAGAACTAATATGACCACCAACACTTCTTTTTTCGTAGCTCATTGAATGATCAGCTCCGTATGCATGTCCGTATATTTTTTTAGACATTGCTTTACTTTCATCTCTTCTGTCTTTTAAAGACTGAGATTTTTTTCCATGACGAGCTCCTAAAGACTCATCTAAACGTGAATTATAACCTTGTTTCATTTTATTAATTTTTAAATTATATATACAAAGATACTAATATTTTCCTTTCCTATTTTTTGGTGAACTTTTTGTAGAACCTCCTGGTCCGGACCATAGTTTTTTACAAGACCAATATCGTGCGGTTAGCTTTGATGTAGCGGTTCCACACTTGTGTCGAGCCCGAAAAGATTTACGTGCTGCTGATGAGTAATTGTGCCCGTAGCCTGTAGCTCCAAAATGTATAAGCTTTTCTTTTCCGCCCTGGCAGGCCTTAACCATTTTCTTTTTTCCAGCCCTGTCGCTTTTGGTTACGACATTACATTTCATTTTGGACTTGTTTGCCATTATTTTTTTGCGTTTGCTATTTCTAATTCTTTTACTATTTTCCTAAGTTCTTCAACTTCCGCCTGAAGATACAATATTTTTAGATCTTGCTTGGCATCATCAGGGAGCGCTCCCATTTCTCCTCGAGGCCATTTAATTCTAAACTCTTCGTTTAGATGAACAGCATCCTCCATTCTAACTACGTTTAATTGTAGTTGCGCTATTTCTGCTGTTAGAGAAAACCATACTCCGGCAATAGATACGATTCCAATAACCATTCCTATTAAAGCCTTTATATCCAAACTAACTTTAGAGTCTTGAGATATATTGGTTTTATCAGGCATTTCGTACAGTCTTAGTGTTTCTTATAAATTGTTTTTTCCCTCCAGAAGCTTTTTTCTTTTTTGCAGTTGCAGCCAAAGCTTTTTTACTCAGACGTTTTGCTTTAGCTAAAGGCAAACACCTATCAGGATTTTTTTTATTCTTGCTTGTTCCACAGGCGCCTTTGATCTTACCGTCGGTTCCAATACGAACCCACTTCTGATCACGCCATTTTTTTAGCTCCCCCATCTAAACATTCATAGTAGCCCCAGCTATTCTGTCGGCTTGTGTTGGATTTGGGTTGTTATCTATTCCAGCTTTTACGCTCAACATACCAAAGGAAGGTCTTTTTTTCTTGCGTTTTTTTTTATTCATCTTACTCATATCATTTCTTTTTAGTTTTCATGCTTTTAATCATTCGATCAATCTTTGCAGCTTGCCCTTTGTGCATAGCTGATGCCTTCCTAAGTTGAGAGGCTATCTCTTTTAATTTTTTTCCGTCCATTATCTTTTACTTTTTTTAGCGTAGTTAGGGTCCTTGCAATATTTACTTGCAGCCATATTAGCATAAGCCGAAGGGTACTTGTCGAAAGTACGTTTGGCCCATGCAATTCCTTTAGGACATATCTTATTGCCCTTTTTTGTTCGACCAGCCATTAATATCCTGATCCCATTTTTTTCTCCATCCCATATCCTGGGTTGTTTTTCATTTTCCCTTTCATCATTTTCATAAATGAGTGGGCTTGTGCTTTTCCTATTGCATTGTAAGGAAAAGTTCTTTTTGTTCCATTAGGTAATTTTACAGTTGGCATAATTTATAGTTTTACAGTTATGTACCCTTCCCCATTCCAAATTCTTTTGGTTTTTGGGGCTGCAGGTTTTTCAGCAGTTTTCTTTTTTGATGTCGTTTTTTTACTTTTCGCCATAATATTATTTTTTATTTGTTTTAAGTTCAGTCAATTTCTCAATCATCTCCTTTTGCATCTCAATTATCATTTGCTCAAGTTGATCGTTTCTAACTTCCATCTGATGATTAGTTGATGAAAGTGATTCGTTTTTCTTTTGTAATTTATTTACTTCGTCAGGTTGCTGTCCTATAATTGTATAGACTACCATACCAAGACTAGAGACTAGCGTCCCAACAATTGCTACAAATAAATCTTTGTTTACTGGAGGTATCTCTACAAATGATAAAAACAGTAAAAGCATTACAATAAGTATAAATATTCCCGCCGCTCCTAGGTAATGTCTGATGTCTTTCTGGTCTTTTGTCATAACTTTAATATCTTTATACAAAGTTATAAAATTAAATCTAATGAAATTTAAACCTAAATATAATTACATGAAGTATTGGAGGCTCATCCGATATTACGTCAAAGCCAAGCATGGGCTTGGGCTGGCAGACCTAGAGCTGCTTATGTTTTTACATGATGAAGAATATTTTACTCAAGACATGTTTAATAAGTTTAACGAAGTTTTAAGCTGGGACCGTCTACGTTTTATAAGATTAAAAAAAGACGGATGGATTCAGATGTATCAAAATAAAATTAAAAACCGAAAGGCGTTGTATGGTATTTCTTACAAAACAGAAACGCTTATGAATTATATATACAAGGCTCTAGCTGGAAACCCTTTACCTGAGGATCCTGATAATAATCCTTTGTATAAAAAAAATGTTTCCTATACCGATAAGGTCTATCGTAATTTGATTTCAGAGATGAATGAGACTATAAAACAATCACAACGTCAGACTCTTGAATGATCGTATAAGTTTCATCATAAATCATCATGGTGTGACCGGCTCTTTTATCATAATAAATCTGTTTGCCCTCTTCAATATTAGTTACGTCAGTGCCTATTTTTACTATCTCTCCTTTTTTGTATCTTAGTTGGTTGGCGTCTTCTGCTGATAATAGCAATCCAGATTTAGTTTTTATCTCTTCCTCCAAAGTTTTTATGACAATATTTTTTCCTATTGGTTTCATTGGTATTCTATTGCGTCTTCTTTTCCTTTTACAAATCCACGGTTGTAACCGTCGTTATATTCATTCTGAAAAATTTCAGGCCTAGGGCATCGTGGAATAATAGGGCACCTACTAAATCTCCCCATTACATACTCCCATCCCTCACAGTATCCTTCGTCCCATCCTTCACAAAATTTTGTTTGTATCTCCACACACATTTCACCGCCTGTATCTATACCATAGTCTTCAACAGGTTTTAGTGAATCAATTTTTTGAAACGTAATTATAACAAATAAAATTATTATTGCCTTCATACTAATTTTTTGTGTCGTAAGTTCTCGCCATTGTGACAATGGCATTTGTTGACAGGATAGTTACTGCCACAGAGACAGCATTTTGAAGGGCTGTCTTTGTAACTTTCATGGGGTCTATGATCCCCATCTTTATCATGTCCCCTACTTTTCCTGTTTTTACGTCTAGCCCATGGCCCACATCAGCACCGTATGGTGCCCAATCAGCCCCAGCATTTTTTATTATCTGATTTAAAGGTGCCATCAAGGCACTTTCTAATATTTTATCAGCGATTGATGTGGAGTTCGGTATATCTTCAGCCGCCTCCCAAAGTGCGAGCCCCCCTCCAGGGAGTATACCTTCGACAAGAGCAGAGCGTACTGCACAGACAGCATCGTCTACTCTATCATACAGCTCTTTTTGTTCTAGGTCAGTATTACCGCCCACCTTTATTACACCTACACCTCCGGTTAGTGAGGCTATCCGTGACATAATAAACTCTTTGTCATTTTTACCAGGGGTAATCTTATGTGCCTCCCACAACTCATCTACTCTTTTATCAATAGCCTTTTGGTCGACATGGTCGTTGTTTTTTAAAATTATCGTGTTGTCTTTATCAACAATTACTTTCGAGGCCCGACCAAGATCAGAAAAGTTTATAAGGCTGAGGTCATCACCGGTGCTTTCAGAAAAATATGTAGCGCCAACTGACAGAGCAATGTCATTCATCAGCTCATGTTGTTTGTAACCAAAATTAGGCGGAATTATAGTACAAAGTTTCAAATTGTTCTTCACGACATTTGCTGCCAACGTATTTATTACGTTTTGAGAACAAGGCGCTACAATTAATAATTTTTTATTGTCAGCGATAATTGGTTTTAAAACCTTTTCGATAGATAGGATATTATTTATGTCAGAGTCAGAGACCAGGACATGTACGTCCTCAAGTATACACTCATCTTTTTTATGGTTGTTTATAAACAGATGGCTTGAGTACCCACGGTCTATTTTTATCCCTTGTGTTGTTTCAAAGGTGGTGTCGGAGGTTTGGCTTTTCTCAACGGTGACGATCCCATTTTTCCCAACAGACTTATAGGTCTTTGCTATGATACTTCCAATCTCTGGGTCATTATTACAGGAGATCGTAGCCACGTCCTCTAACTTTTTGTCTGTCACAGGCTGTGCCTGAGATTTCAATTTTTTTATAATCTGTTCAGTTTTAGACACTAAGTCTTTCAGTATCTGTGGTTTATTGTCCTGGGATGTGATCAGCTCCAGCCCTTTTTTCACAAGCTCCTCTGTGATCACTATAGCAGTAGTGGTCCCATCGCCAGCTATGCTGGCCGTTCGATCCGCAGCCTCACGCATCATCTGAACTGCTAAGTTCTCAACTGGGTCAAGTAACTGTATACTCTTTGCTACTGTCACGCCGTCTTTAGTAACTGTTATTCCATGGGTGTGTTGTGGACTCTCTATAAGTACAGTGTTGCCCATTGGTCCTAACGTGCTCTTGACAGCGTCAGATAATTTTGTTACTCCGTTAATTAATTTGGTTTGTCCGTCTTTGCCAAAATGCAAATCCTTTGGTGAATATCCGCCCGATTCATTCATAAGTTGATTAGATTAAATTTGATTATATCAAAGATAAAAAATTATATGAATAATGCAAAGGTGTTAATTTTTTTGTGGGTTTTCTTTTTTTTTATTTTTTTATACTTATAAATAATATTTTATTTTTTTTATTTTATAGTATTATTTTTAACATTTTCAACACTAGTATTGATTATCAGTTAGTTAGGTATAGTAAATCAACACTAAAATCAACACAAATTTATGCAGTAGTGTTGGTTATTTAGAATTTTCGTGGAGGATGTATAAAAGTAGAAGAAGCGAAATAAATAAAAATTCCATGTTCATATGTAAATTTTAATAATATGATCCAAAACCAACACCTTTGTGTTAGTTTTTTTATGTAGTTAGTGTCGGTTTTTAAGCATAAAAAAAGCTACCCGTAAGTAGCTCTTTTTTTAAATTTAGATAGTAAAACCAACAAACTATCCAAAGATATTTTTTCTCATCTCCGCTCTCTCAATCCCATCAGCAATCATCTTAATCTTTCGGTCCTCATGTATTATTCTTTTCATGTTGGCCGCTTGCTCTATTCCACTCATACCAGGCATACGATCATTTATTAATCTGCCATCCTTTATATACAATCCATCTACATAGTTACTTGAGGTTGGAGTTTGTAATTCTACTTTTACTTTTGGGTTACGTTTCATATTTCTTAATTGTTATACCTATTAATCCTATATATATGTTTGTCTCATTCCACTTGTGTTCCTTATCACTCGAATAATATGACCATCCTATAGCGAAGCCAATCTTTATCCTATTGTGAATCTCTACCTTATAAGACATTAACAAAGATACAAAATTTTTAGATACACAGGGGGTGGAGGTTATATACTAATATATGTAGCAATCCCAAGAATCCGAAGTCGATTTTTTTTTTCGAGCCGGAAATTTTTTTGCTCGATCTTTTCTGATTTTTTGGCGTTTTTGTTTTGATCGAATCACCTCCTCTGGAACTGGCTCACCTACCTTCCCCTATCACCATACTTCGTTTAACGATTTAACGAGACACTTAGAGCGTTCCGTTAACCCCTGCCCACCTCCTTTTAGATGTAAACTAAAACTATACTTAAAACATTTGTAAAGACAATTTATCGTTTAGATCAGGACTTATGATCGTTACGTTCATCGAATTAAAAAAAAGTTTTTTAGATTTAATTAAGATTTGTTCATTGTTTATCCAATATTTATTTATATCTTAGCTTTAAGTTTGGTAATACTTCATAAAAATTACTGGGAGGAAATGGAACCTCTCTCCTGCCAAGAGAAATACGATAGGCAAAAGCAAATTAAGGATTTCTCGGACATCACAGGCAAAAATCTTCATCTTTAGATAACTAGCTGAATGGCTAGTCTGATGATTCCAGTAGGATGAAATCTGAGATACTAATCAAAAATAACAACAGATTATGAAAAAGTCAGACTTACAAAAAATGTATACAAAAAAAATAAAAAACATTAATCTAAATAGAGATGATATCAATGATATTGCAACTACTATTGTTAATGAATTTATAGATGATGGGTTATGCCCAAATTATGGAGATGGATCAAAAAACCCTTGTGATGAAACACATTTTGAATATGAAGATATTATAAGGGAACATTTAGAAACTATATTTAAAATTAAATAACCTTAAAAAACAACAGATTATGAGAAAAACAATTGATACTGTGATAAATATGCCAAAAATTACTAAAATAAATCAAAAAAGACTTGAAGTTATGGCAGGATGTTTAGTACAATCTTTAAATTATGCCGACTGCGTTTACATTAACAGACAAGGTAAAGTGTTTGATGGTTACGATGGTGTAAGAGTTCTTGACACTTTGAATACTAATAGTAAAATTTCTAAATTATGGAAAGAATGTTTCTACGATGAATTTGGTTCAAATACAATAGTAGACTGCAATTTATTAGATTAACTGACTGAATGGTTCTAGGTGAGGTTCGATTCCTCACCAGTCAACGACAATAATGTCAATAACAAATAAACACAATTATGACAATTCAAGAAATAAATAGACAACAAGCAAAAGATATGTTGTTGGAAGCAAAAGTTGCTATACACACACTAGAAGAACTAGGACCAGATTATGCAATTTGGCAAAATGCAAAAATAAGCTATAAAACTATATTTAAAATTAAAAAACTATTAGAATTAATAGGATAAGTACGTTGCAAATTAAATTATAATGTGATAATATATTAAAATAACCTAAAGAAAGCTTTAAAGCTTTTAGAGGGATTGAGATAGTATCAACTGCCTAATTGGATGTACAGAGGTTCGATTCCTCTGTAGGCATCGACAATAATGTCAAACAACAAACAACAACAGATATGAAAGATTATAAAGAAACAAGAAGACATCAGGAGCCATTAGCATCGTTTTATTTCGTTGCCAAAAAAGGTTATGATCCTGATAAGCAAGTAGGATTGAGATTGTCTCAAAAAGATACCTGGATCAAGGGTGATAGTAATACAAGTAAAAATCCTGCGAGAAAACTGGCTCAATTTGACTTCTTAGATGGTGCCATTAGTAAGTATAAGATAGCACCTAAACATAGAGAAATTTATGGAGTTCATCCAATATGTATTGACTTTGAATGTGGATCATTAAAAGGATTTAGAGTAGAGTATGAAGAGGTTAAAGTTAACTTAAATCAACAGATATGAGAATATTTATAGAAGATTATAACGGCAACGATTTATGTTCATTAAACATAGATTCATTTACAAATTTAAGTCAAAATACATTTTATACAGTAAGAGATTTAAAAGATTGTTCTTTGGCTGATGAGGAAACAGACCTAAACGGAACATATATAAGAATCCAACTAGACAATGAAACAAACTAAATAAATATGGGAGGAGCAATCCTCCCATCTGTAGTGGAATGTGGATTCTGCCTGATGATTGCAAAAGCATGAAACAGATTTATTAATTAAACAACAGAAATTATGTTACATTCAAAATTCAGTTTATCGTTTGATCTAGATGATCAATCGGTAACAATTTTCATTCAACACAATGTTAACAATGAAAAGACTTTTTTTAACCCATTCTTTTTCTTTGATAAGGATGGTAAATTAATTATTCCTCCTAACTCAGAGAGAACATATAACAAGGCTACGTTCAGCTATTTAGCTAGACACGTAAAAACTAAGGTAGCTGAATTCAAAGAGTTTATTGAAGATTCATACCTACGTGAGAGTAACTTAAAACAACAGATATGAAAATTAAAGAACTTAAAAAGATTTTAGATCAGTACAACGACAATGATGTTGTAGTTGTAGAAGTCCATGATACAATTCTTTATGAGGATTTGTATGAATTTGACATTGATTCCATTAAGATGGACAAGGATAGGAAAGAGATAAGGATTTGTCCAAAAAACCATAAAGAAGAAGTTAACTTAAAACAACAGATATGAAAAATGAACACGAAGATCAAGAAATAGTTGATGTTCTTAAGAGGGATTTCCCTCATGTATTTGAACAGATACTAGAGTATCTTGATGAGTTATAGGATAGCATGGAGCTTGAGAGGATCGTTACCTCTCCTATCCTCAATGAGAATATTCTCAGAGATTAAAACAATAATAAAATGAAATTATATAAAATTGAAACATATTGTATAAGCGAATTAAAAGGGAATGATTTACATAATGCTTTAACATGGCTAGATGAATTTCCTATTGAAACAGAAAATAACGATGGAAC
>Ga0163179_10002869_pt1 | contig 11860 bp, 12 predicted proteins | sample AtlANTMetagenome_FD_109643 | JGI IMG/M metagenome (GOLD analysis project Ga0163179, IMG submission 109643) | Marine eukaryotic phytoplankton communities from the Atlantic Ocean - Atlantic ANT 2 Metagenome | ecosystem: Environmental > Aquatic > Marine > Oceanic | place: North Atlantic Ocean... | reverse complement strand
AGTAGAAGAAGTACCTGTCGAAGAGGTAGCAGAGGTCACCCCTACTAAGCAACGTCGCTCTCCCACTCGTGAGAGTGTTCTTGAGGACTTTGAGACTATGATTATGAGTATTGAGACTGAGATTCAGCAGCTTCGAGAGGGGCCTTCTAAGACAAAGGGAGTAAAGTTCCTTCGTTCCCTTAACAAGAACCTTAAGCTTCTACGCAATCGTACAGCTCGTGTGATGAAACAGAAGCAGAGGTCTGGTCGTTCTAACAATAAGAACTCTGGGTTCTTGAAGCCGGTTGCTATCTCTAAGGAGATGGCTAGGTTCACGGGTTGGGATTCGAACGAGCTTCGCTCTCGAGTCGATGTTACTAAGTATATCTGTAATTACATCTCTGAAAACAATCTTCAGAATCCTGAGGATCGTCGGCAGATTAATCCCGACGCCAAGTTGCGCAAGCTTCTAGGTTTTGACCCTAAGAAGAATAAGGAGCCTCTTCGGTACTACAGTCTTCAGACCCACCTTAAGCACCACTTTCCTAAGGCTTGAGTAATTAGTATTAATATTAAAAAGTATTAAAACTTTCCTAGTATATATAAAATGTCATTAGAAGAGAGTAAATCAGGTTCTGTAGTCGTAGCAGAGGAACATATTACAGGATTAATTGATAGAATTTACAGTAGTAGTAAGATTATAATCACAGAGTTTGTCGAAGACGGAGTGGTTAGCGGGTTTAAGGATATCCCGATGATAGTATGGTACAATGCACTATCTTCTTTGTGTGCTCTTGCACTACGGATACCAGAAATTAAAGGAAATGAGAAGTTACAAGAAAAGGTAGTATATGAAACTATGTTACGAGTACTACAAAACGATGTACCTCTTGATAATAAACAACGTACAACAGCTCTAAACATCTATAAGAGAGTTGCACCGACTGTCATCGATGTTCTAATCCCAGGTAAGGATGACCTCACATGTTGTGGATGTTTTCCCTTGAAGAAGTAGATAAAATAAATTTGATTATATTGTAATCAAATCTAAGGACAAAATAGATAAAAAGAAAACAACATGTCACACGCTGAAAACACCCAACTTACTCCCCCTGCGGGCTATGATATCGAACGAATGGTATTCTCTGAACCAATTTCAGGAGCCATTCCGAACAGTGTACCGAAGATTGAATTCAAACGTATTAATATTTCAACAAAAAATGAAGACGGTTCTATTGGTGAACTAATCCTTCCTACTGAGAGACTCTTCTCTTTTGGTGTGAGTGAGAATACTAGCCAAGAGACAGGTAAAGTGAATGGATATACATTCCCTGTGTGTATGTGGAACCGAGACGGTGCTACAAAGGCTGAGAAAGCATGGACTGATACGTTCACTAACATCGTTAATAAATGCATCGACCATCTTGTCGAGAACCGGGAGGAGATCGAGATGTTTGAGCTTACACGCGCTGACCTCACTAAGTCTAAGGGAGGTTTGGACCCGATGTACTGGAAGAAGGAGAAGGCTACAAATGACAAGGGAAAAACGGTTCTTCGTCGAGTACCTGGTGCAGGACCTACACTGTATACGAAGCTGATCTTCTCCAAGAAGTCCAATAAGTTCCTATCTCAGTTCTTTGACACTAATGACGAACCTCTTAATGCTATGGACCTCATGGGCAAATACTGCTTCACACAGGCTGCTATCAAAATCGAGTCTATCTTCATTGGGAGTCGTATCTCTCTACAGGTAAAGCTCTACGAGGCTGTAGTAGAACCCACTTCTACGGGGATGAAGCGACTGCTAGGAAGGCCTAAGGCTCATTCTAAGGTTCTAGAGCATAAGTCTAATCTATCTACTCCTCCCCTGGATGGTGATGATGACGCCTCTGATGGAGGAAGCATTGACGATGATAGCGAAGAGGACGAAGCACCATCCTCTGCCCGAAAGTCGTCAGCTAAGTCTTCTTCCAAGGGATCTGGAAGGAAGGTTGTTCGCAGGGTCCGACGAGTAGTTCGTAGTGGTGGACGCTAAATTATAATATCTTATACAATATGTATAAGATCAAAAAAACTGGCCTAGTGATAAATGAGTCGCACCAAAATAATTCTCATTGTCGCTCTAAGTCTGTTGCTAGTAGCATGTATTACTGGTATTGTCTTATTTCTTCACCACGGCGGGGGGTCCGGTCCCAGACCTCCCACACCTAAGCCCCCCGGTCCTAGACCTCCAGCTCCTCCGTCCAAAGGAGCTGCATTATATTTACTACCAGAGAGGGATGGTTTCACTTATCCGGACATTAAATTGACCACTAGCGGATATCTCATAGATCCCACTTTAGCACGTAAGATGTTCCCAGGAGGAATTGTCGCGATCGCCAATAATGCTGGGGATTTAGAGTCGCAATGGAATAACGTTAAGATTACCAAATTAGTTAACGCTAGCGGTCTTCCTCTTCGTAAGTGGATCACGTTCTATTTCGGTAAGGATGGGTCATGGTGTAGGTGTCAGAACGGGGCTTGGACCGATAAATCAAAGCCTGCGCATTTGGGAGAGGTGCAATGTAGTGGCCCCAATAAACCGTGCCCTAACTGTAAAAACAGTACTGACTGGGTAAAATGGGATCTCAATACATGTTCTCTTTGTAAAACAGATAATGACACTTTGTGTCTTACCGGAACTAATAGTGTAGTTAACAAGATTTTAGGTATATGTGAACAGCATCCAGACTTAGATGGAATTATGTTCGATGACGAGGTGGGAGATCCAACCTATATAATAGCAGCGTTAGAAGGAGTAAAGACGCTATGGGACAACTCTCATTCCAAAAAGCTGTTACTTGGTTGGACAGCAACAGTATCTTCTGCAAACCTTCCACGTCCTAGGAATCTCCAGGGTAAGTATACATGGGACGTGTGTTTAGGACAAGCATACACTGACACTACTGGTACATACTACGAAGACAGCTGTACTCCTGCCAAAGATTGGTGGACACTAGTTGGTAAAGCTCTAGGTTCTAGTCCCCCCTCTAGAGGTGTTCCCATGGTTTGTGGGGCTGGAAACTGTATTGGAGACCAGGGAAAAGGTAGTGCGCCAAACGACAAGTGGTGTATAGATGAAAGATTGAGCGGAGATGTGATAACAACTCTCCTTCAAGATAGACCATCGAACTTCCCATGGAAGAATTTCGCTATCTGGTATGGAGATTATGACGAGAACACGGGATTCTTTGGGTGTACCAACTCCGGATGTAAACCAGATAAAGGGTGTTGCAAGGGTTGGAAATGTAAACTCTCCGGATGTACCCCTAAGTGAGTATTGTATTTGTTTACATTATAAACAAATCACATTAAAGTTTTTTATTCTTAGCGATCCACGCTGTAACGGCCTCTCCCAAAGCATGTTTAACTTTGTTAGGATCTGCACTCTTATATCTGCTAGCCACTACTTGTAGGAACGTGAATTCAGTAAGAGCGACGAATAATACAACCCATAATGCCTCAATAGTCTGATGGCGAACGGGTAGACAGTATCCAATTATTAACATAGTAATTGATATTAGTACTAACACTCCTACTACTATACCAAGAGTTTTGAAGGCTGTGCTGCGCACTGAAGCATTTTGTATATTAACACTTTTTACTCCAGCGTCTGCATCTTTTTCTGCCTTGTAATCAACACCATCTATGATTCCGGCTATTAGTGCAACTAGCTGCTCTTGAGGTATGGTATTCTGAACAGGTCCCAGAAGTTCTTTTTCTATATCTTTAGTCAAAATACTATCTATAACGTAGTTCATTTGGTCTTCAAATTGTGCTTTTTCTACTTTTACAACGTACACGAAAAAGAAAATAGTGAGGAAAGCAAAGATGAAGACAACTTGGAATGCTAGAGAAAACCCGTCTACAATCCAGACATTACTTTTGCATACTCTATTCATTTATATAGAGACAAGTTTTATTGCATCGCAATAAAACTAGATAGTTTACTTCTCCTGTTGTGAGTGCATCTGTTCAAAGGTTTGACGGTCTTTCTCAATTTCTTGTTGCGTTTTCTTATGAGTTTGGTTGTCGACGTCGTAAGATGCGTAACGAGTTCCTCCAACAGTATTACCAAATTGCTCTTTCTTTTTTGGTTTCTGACCTTCAGTAAAAGTCTTATATACGGTACCTCGATGTTTAGTAGTGGTCTCTGGATGTACATACCCAGGAATAGTGTCAGGTCGTTTACTTTCCATTTTTTATTTTATTCTAGAATCTTTAAACAAAAATATAATTTCGCTTGGAATTATATCATTATACCGCCGCTACCGCGGAGATGGCTTTACTATACTTATCACCTAAAAATATAAATGTATCCACCCATTTCCAAATAATATCCTTGTCTTCATTATCCATAGTTGTAGATCTCCAGAGTTTCTTGAAGTGGTCTAGATTTTCTTTATGCCTTGTGAATAGCGTCTCCTTTAGGAAGAAGTCTTCCCTACGCTCCTTAATCATCTTCCTAAGACGGCCCTCGTTCTTGTTAATGTGATGGTTAAAATCATTCATAAGGTCAACTATAGGTACTTGATTTGCTATGAATAAACGGGCTACCACTAGATCCCCCTCCATGGGGAAACTCTCTATAAGTTCATCAAAAAATATGATTAGCTGTGATTTAAACTCTTTCAAGACTTCCATTTTTTTAAAAAGACTATACGTCTTTAAGTACCCCAATACAACTGAAGGATCCATTATTATATTGTGAATCCGTTATATTGGCAACAATCTTGTCTCCCACCTTGATAGTTCTACCCGCTACTATATAGTTACCTGTATTGTTGTCGAAGGCATAATCATCTATTGGCATAGACGTTGTTGGAATAAGCATCTTTTGTCTATTCATTATGTTTACTAATATACCATCAGGATATATCATACATACTGTGCAGTCGACTTGCAGACCCGGTTTGGGACTAAGTGTAACAGCATCAAACTCAACGGTAAACACATTGTCAGCATTAGCACGACCAATCTTATGACTCAGGATTTTATTAATACACTTGACAGAAAGAATGTATCCATGATCCTTAGAACACTGTTCCTTGGTAGTGTTAGTTATCTCGTTAAGGAGATGCGCCATCAGATTGCTATCCAGATAGCGAGAAGGCAAACATATTCTACGTACAATTTTTACGGTCTCCATTTTCACTGTTTACCTATAAAATGCAAGAAAATTTCATTTGTGTTTTCGTCCATACAAGTATACACCCAGAATTATGCACGAAGCTATACCTATGCCACAGCCCAGTGCTATCAATAAAGGAGTGTATATGTTACCTACATCTGGTTTTTGTTCAAAAGGTTTAGTACCTTCAATAGCTTGCTGTTCTTCACGTTGGTGTTCTTGAGGGTGAGAAAGTTGTCCTTCGTTTATTTCGACTTTAGACTTATTCTGTAATGCATCAGCCCATGGATAGGGATTGCTGGGTAGTCCCAATGAACTAGGATCTAAAATTGTCTGTTGTAGTGTCTCACATAATTCTTGGCAGTCAGTAGTGCCCGTTGGATTGCAGTTACTACGACAGCAATTAAATATAACATCCTTATTCTTTTCCACGCATTCTTTTGTAGGAATCTCCCCTAGTTCATTGGGACACCCATTTTGTCGTGCACAATCGTAGTAGCTGTTATTTAGGGAAAAGTCTGGAGTTAGTCCTAAGCATTCATTTCCACATAGAACATTCATTACTCTGCAGTTTCCTAAACATCTTCCCAAAATAAAGTTTTTGTTTTGACGATATATATTGAAATCCAAATTATATAACTTAGACAAGTCTTGGTGACAAAGATTCTTACAAAACTCATGCTTGGGTTTGCATTTAGCCGCGCAACATTTGAACACCTCACTATTAGTAGCATCCCTGAACTCTCCGGATTCCACGTCTAATTTTTTAGCACAAGGTGAATAAAGCCAGAATTTTTCGTTATTATTCCTTAAACTATCACTGCTCATTTATTATTTGTAACATTAATTAGTAGGCTTTATTATTTTTTACCATCTTGTATACATTAATGTTACAAGAAATAGAGTTATTTACCAATAAGACTAAAGAATTCTGCCGGAGTATAAGTTTTAATACCATACTTTTTCGCAGCATCTACTTTATTTTTGCCTGGCTTTTCGGCAATCACCACAATCTGATTAAGACCGTCTTTTGGTCTCTTTACACTGCTAGAAAACTCTCCTCCTGCTTCTTCCACAAGCACAGCAGCTTGTTTACGCCCATAACCAGGTAGAGTACCAGTTATGATGACTGTAAGTCCTTTTAATGGACCTTTATCTACTTTCTTCTTAGTAGTGAATGTGGTTAGATAGCTCATAGCTTGCGCAAATCTAGCGGCCCATCGTAGGTTCTTGGCAGTTGTCTCGGATAGCACGGAACCAAAACCGGGTATCCTTGAGACTTTGTCATATAATTCTTGTTCAGTCAAATCTTTTTGTTCCGCCAGTATGTTAGGATATGTCTCAAGAAGAAGCTCAATACTCTTAGAACCCATGTGCGGACCCAAAACACCCGAAGCTCCAAGAATTTTGGGCAAACTCATCCCAGCCTTAAGATTATCTCGAATACTGGTTAAGAGTATATCAGCAGTTTTTTGTCCAAATCCTACGTCTCTAAGTTCTTGATGTGTAACAGTGAGTATACGTAATATACTGTCTATTCCTCCACCATATAACTTTTGTACACGTTTAGGACCGAATCCCTTGAAATTTAACCTCTGCATAAAATTAAGCAGTATCTTGATACATATTTCGCCACAGTTACTGAGTCCTATAATATCCACCTTACTTTCATTCCATTTCCATTCGCACGGCTCTTTTGGCATGTCTGGTTCAGCAGCAGGCTTGATCACACCTATAATATCTGGAATAGTTTCACCACCCTTGGTTAGTTTAACTATTGCTCCGGGACCAATCTTATTCTTATATATGAACTTTGCATATTTTCCACTAGCATATGTTACAGTTGTTCCCATAAGTTTAACGGGTTCGAATTCTACTCGCGGTTTGAGTAACGACCATTTACTAAGGCCCCAAAGTACTCTTACTACCTTAGCGTCTACTAGATTGTCTCCTATTCTCATCTTGAACGCAAATGCATAGGAAGGGTTACCAGTAGTATTACGTACATAAGGTTGATCAGGTTGTACTATGATACCGTCAATCTCGAATGGAGAAGATTTCTTCCAGTCAATAAGGGTTGTAGCTAAAAGCTTGAGTGTAATACGCTTAACTTTTTGATGACGTACTACCGTGAATCCTAGATCTTTTAGTTGCTTGAACTGTTCTGAAGGTTTGGGCATTTCTTTACTTCCTACTATCTCATATGCAATGAATTGTATATCCCGAATACCTTTCTTAACCGTCTTGGCACCTGTTCGACCAGCCACCAAATTTCTTGGGTTAGCGTAATTTGACGCCCACTTCTTATTGAAAACGTCAGTGGGCATGATAAGTTCACCGCGAATATTGATGTCTTCAGTAATATCTTTTGGAATAGTATCAAAATATGGAGCAAGATATGATATCTTAGCACCAATTACCCCGTCACCTCTGGTATATAGATCGATCTTGCCGTTTCTAACAGTCAGCAAACACGAAACACCATCTAGTTTATCCTCCATAAGATATGGACCATTGTTGGTAGCTGTCCATTTTTGTAGAAAGCGAAGCTGTGCTATTTGCTGTTTAATACGATCAATCTTTGATTCTGTTTCTCTCGTCTCGTCTCCATCCTCGTCATCCTTAATGTTTGCCAGACCTTCTTCTTCCTCCTCCAGCATATCACGCATCTCGTCCATTGTCATATCTTGGAATTCCGGGTCCATCTTGATCTTATCCATAGAACCAAGCCAGTAAGGAAGTTTTGTTCTGTTTTCTCCCGATCTAACCTTGGATCCAATAGGCATGACGTAATCAGGATCACGACGTGTGAGAGTGTCTACCAGCATATCATATTGCCAATCAGTAAGACCGGTTGGTTTGTCTGTATTATCATATATATCTCTAGCATATGCTCTCATAGCATGCAAAGATTTTAGTGGTTGGGTGTTGAAGTACTCTTGTAGCTCCTCGTCTGAAAACTTGGCTATTCTCTTAATCTCTAATTGAATACTCATCTTTATTGTAATAATAGAGGTACTTTATATTTATCAAAATTAGAATTGATATTTTTATCTATCCATTATTTTGTAACCAGAAAAATGGCTACCGAGGATTACACAAAATATATCACAACTTTATTGAATCACATATCTTTGGTTGTATGTACTGTGGTGAATGACATTGCAAATCTTAGATCAAACAATCCGGTCGTTAGTGAAGTTCTTCATATGTCGCTAGTCATTATATTCATACTGTACCTGCTGAGGAGTTGTCTAAGGAACTATCAATATAATCAAGCCATAATAAAACAGATCTTAGAGAACCAGGAAGTAATCCTAGCTGAGATAGTAGACATCAAGGAATTGACCATAACTCTTGATCGTAAGATGTGTAACGTAATAAACATTATTGATCCACCATTCAACTTCCAGCAAAAATCGACTGATAATATCTTAAAACGCAAGAGATGTAGAAGACTCCGTGAACCTGTAGGATCTAGAGAGGAATTTTATGGAAGTAGTGCCCCCAGAGCAGCTAAGCTTCGTGCGCAATATAAGATTCTATATGGAAAAGAATTAAAAAATGAATAAACATAAAGCCTTATATTTACTGATATAAGGATCATGTCAAAACTTCACACTAGAACTGGTGGCAAATGTATATGCTGTGACGAGGATACAACAAAATATGTCACATTACACAAGACTAGACGCCAAACACATCGCCTCTGCGATGCTTGTGCAGACGGTTATATCAGACCCTTGGTAAAGCAAACTACAATTAACATAAAGAAAAAGATACGGGCTGATACTGGCATGCAATGCCCAGGTACGTATCATGGTCTACACCGTAATCAATGTAAGTGTGAGGTTCGAATTTCTGACTTACAATTTAATTATGATTCTTCATTGATAACTGACATACTTCGTATAACTCATGTTACCAAAAATAAGGATTTAATTCTATGTCCTACACCAGAATGTCCCAATATAATCAGGATTCATCCCGATGACCCCATTACTCATACACAGTGTAATATGTGCGGGGTTAATTGGTGTCGAAATTGCATGTGTCAACCCTATCACGAAGGTATGACATGCATAGAGTATGAGGCTAAGCAATCCAACACTGAGAATGGAAAACTAGTCGCTAAGATGTTAGAATCTGGAACGCTAAAACTTTGTCCAAGATGTAAGGCACCTACCACTAAGATGAAGGACGCGCAAGGAAAATATGTAGGTTGTAACAAAGTAATTTGTTCCTCTTGCAAAACAAAGTGGTGTTGGTTGTGCGGAGCTACTGATATCTCTTACAGTCATTTTAATTCCGAGGGTACAGGATCGTGTGCTAATAAGTTATGGCAAGGGACACGGTAGGATTAAAAGTAAAAATGAAAGATTACCTTATTCTATATGAACTAAGGTAATAATGTTATCCAAGAGCTTAACTTTAACTAACGATCAAAATAATAGTTTCACAAGAGTCAAGGCGTTCTTCAAAGATGAAGACAATCCTGCTATTGTAATCAGTGGAAGCGCTGGCACAGGAAAGACTTTTGTAATGCGTTATATTGTTGACTATATAATCGATAATCACATTGGTTCTATTGCTGCAATTGCTCCTACACACAAGGCTAGAAGAGTACTAGAGAAGACCCTTAACACAGATAGATTTTTAGCTATCCCAAGTTTCACTGTTGCTTCCATATTGGGAAAGATGAGAGAACATACATATATAGGATCACATAAGTATACCAGTGGTTCTAAACAAAAAATGGATAGATTCAACTGTTTTATATTAGATGAAGTATCGATGGTAGGTGACAAAGACTTAGAGGAGATTATAGAGTATATATGCAATCATGACAAGAAATTGATATTGGTAGGAGATAACTGCCAGATTCCTTCTCCTTCCCAGAAGCTGGTACGAGATGGTAGCGTATGCTACAAACCTGACAGTACAGCATTCGATATAGAGAACTTGTGTACAATGAGAGAGATAGTACGACAAGCAGCTGACTCTATTATTATCAAGATAGCTAGTTATTTGCGTGATCATCTATTGGATGATGTTTCGCTAAGGGATATACTTACCTCTCTCGATATGGATACTAGTGAGTTATTGGTGACACATGATCAAGCACATGAACAGTTTAACAAAGATTGGGTGGATGGCCTTAATACACGTATAATTGCATACACTAATGCCGCTGTTAGGTCCCACAACGCTCGTATTCGTAGGGACCTCAATATATCAGATAAGTTGCTAGTAGAGGATGAGCTTCTAACAGGCTACGACAACGTTGGTTGGCCAGTACCAGTTATTGAAAATGGTACTGACTATAAAGTTTTAAGTATACAGCCTACAATGAAACATATCATTCATGGATATGCAGGGTTAGCAGGAGATTTGGTGGACTTAGTTGACGTCGTAGACAATACCAATATATCTCGCAAACTATTCTTTATCAATGTGAGACACAGCTGTAATTCTGCATTCATGAGCGAGTTTGTAAAAAGAGCTGAACGTGTTAATCGTAGGATGTCTACGAAAGATGATTACCGTAAATATTGTCAACTCAAAAATAGAGCAATCTTCTTAGAAGATGTGTACAAATATGCAGGCAAGATAATGACTGAAACCGACTTTAGACAGAATCAACCATTGCTCTTTACTAAAGTAGCAGATGTAATCGATGTAAAACGCAAGACCATTGCTGTATCAGAACTTACCCAGAAGTTAGGAGATAACTATGGAGACATTATTGAGGGTCGCCTAATTGATAATAAGCCTTTTGCTGATGCTGAAGTGTTCGCAGATCAATACATGGTTGTTGAGAAAGATATCTATTACGGATATGCATTGACAGCGCACAAATCTCAAGGCTCGACATATGACAGTGTATACGTCGACGAGAATGACTTCAATAAGATCTGTAACAAATGGAACTATAAATTAAGAGCTGTAGAGCAGCGATTCAAGGAGCGTAATCAACTAAAATACGTTGCATACACACGAGCATCGTCGAAGCTTTGTATAATCATCTAAAGATAAAACCCATCATATATACAAAATAAAAAACATCGTGAGTTCACACCCTAGTGATTCACAGTGTCGTCTGGCAAATAGAAACTTCAAGGTGTGCTGATCACACATCTTAAATAAGATCTCAAATTATGAGAGTCTTAGGTTATCTTCAATTGTAACATATGCCTACGACACCAGTGCTCACAAGGTAGAGCTGGTTGATTTGACAAATCTTGAGAGTGATGATGTTTGGGGTAGACTGGCCACCTATCCCATCTTCATCCTCCTTGTGATGTCTAAGAAATGATCTCTACACTAAACCGACTGTTTTTGAATACAAGTTGTTGTATTCAAATTTACTCAAAATATTATCTATCGTCTACTCTTCTTCTTGCTTAGTGCTTCGTATCCCAAAAATACCAATACTGCAACTAAGGAAGCTATAGCAATTCCTAATGCTACCTTGGCAGCGGTTGACATTCCTTTGGACGGAGAAGGAGAAGGAGGAGAAGGAGATTTATTACAAACAAATCCACACGGCTGCCTCGTCATGTTCTTGTTTATTCTTCCGTTGTAGTTAAGATCACTGGATACTGATGCCTCGTATCCCTTATTACACTGCACGTCCTTCTTAAAGGTGTTTAGAAGGGAATCACAAGTCTGGTTAATGTGATGATGATGTTGAGAATCACCTGTACATGT
>Ga0163179_10002867_pt1 | contig 11864 bp, 6 predicted proteins | sample AtlANTMetagenome_FD_109643 | JGI IMG/M metagenome (GOLD analysis project Ga0163179, IMG submission 109643) | Marine eukaryotic phytoplankton communities from the Atlantic Ocean - Atlantic ANT 2 Metagenome | ecosystem: Environmental > Aquatic > Marine > Oceanic | place: North Atlantic Ocean... | reverse complement strand
CTGGGCGCCACCGCCATCCTCGGTCAACCAGATATCCACGTTGAACCAGCCCCCACCACCAAAGTCGAAATTGGCGAAGGTACGGGTATTCCAGCTCACATCGGTATGCTGGGAGGGGTCTCCAGCGGGATTCAGGTTGGTTGCCCCGGCAATTGGAGTGGCCACGATCTTGACCCGATCGTCATAGTTCTCGGTGAAGGAGAAGACTCCGTCGGCATCGTAGAACTGGAACACGAAGGCGAGATCGAAGTTGTCCCCGGACAGGCTGATCGGTGCGGTTCCGGGCTCCCGGTCGACATCGATGTGGGGGGAAATGAAGGATCCGTCGTCGAGCTCCCCTATCGGGGCTTCCTGATCAATATTGCCGGGTAGTGCTCCACTGAAGTCGGGGCCCGCATTGTCCGTCCGAAGGTAGAGAACCCTTTCGGGGATATGCTGCCCCGGGAGGTGCGCAGACATCGTAACAACACAGAGAAGAGAGAAGAGAATTGCGGCACGAATTTTCATCGATCTTTCAGGGGTTTTCGCAAATACAGCACAGGAAAATGAAGGGCCTGAAACAACTTCCCAATAGACTATTGACCAACAGTGCGACATCCATGACAAGAACAATCTCCTTCAGATCATTCGTGCCAGAATGGCAATGCCCTGACCCTCATCTGCACACCCGCGACCCATTCGCGGAAAGGGAGATTCCCTTTCATATCCGAATCCCTCTTCATCCTCACATTGCACAAACCAGGACAGAGCCAACCTCTAAGGGTTAGCGCTGGAAAGAGTGGTGAGAGCCACCGCACATACGCCCGCCAGCTTTAAGGACAACCAGTTTAAACATGACCCTTTCGCCAGCAGGACTCCCTGTTTCATTTGAACCCGGACATCTGCCAGTGGATGAAAGATCCCGGGAAACGGAGAACCTGAACCCGCTGAAATCCATCATCGCCTCCCTCTCTTTCCCGCGATAGACAGGAATGCCGCATGAGCCGCCCGAAAATTGCCGTAACAATGGGAGACCCTGCCGGGGTGGGCCCGGAGATCTGCCTTGAGCTACTCCAGAACAAACAGGTTGCGGACCTCTGCATCCCCATCGTCTTTGGTGACTCCAGGGTGCTGAACCGGTGTGCGGAAAAAGTTGGCAGGGCGCTTCCAGGCACAATCCTCGGACTGACCGAGCTGGCCACTAGCAACACCCCCTCTGTCTGCGATCTCAACGCAATCGCCCTCGATCAGTTTTCCCCCGGGACAGCCTGTCCAGCGACCGGCAAAGCCACCTACCGCTATCTCAAGGAGGCCATCGATGCGTGTCTGCGCGGAGACGTGGACGCGGTTACCACCGCCCCTGCCAACAAGCAATCACTCCATCGCGCGGGCATCCCTCAACCCGGACAAACCGAGATCTTCGCGGAGCACACCGGGGCGGAACGCTTCTGCATGATGCTTACTTCTGACACTCTCACCTGCAGCTTTGTCACTGTTCACGTCGGTTACCATGAGGTCCCCGGCCTTCTCACCACGGAACGGATCCTCGACGTAATCGAACTTACCCACCAGTCCATGAAGCACCTGCGGGGAAAGGAGCCGACGCTTGCAGTTTGTGGACTCAATCCCCACGGGGGAGAAGGGGGACTCTTTGGAAACGAAGAAGAAGAACGCATCATTGCCCCCGCCATCGAGATCGCCCGCTCCCGTTCCATCAGGATCGAAGGCCCTCTTCCTCCGGACACTGCATTTCTGGAGGAACGCCGGGCTGTCACCGACGCATTCATCTGCATGTATCACGACCAGGGACACATTCCTCTCAAGGCCCTTGCCTTTGATCGAGCCGTCAACTGCACCCTCGGGCTGCCCATCGTGCGGACCTCCGTGGATCACGGCACCGCTCTGGACATCGCCTGGCAGGGAAAAGCCAACGCGCAAAGTCTCCTCGAAGCGGTCACCCTCGCGGCCCGACTCTGCTCCTGACCACTGCCAGCTTTTCTGGACCACGACGAAAGGAAGGATGGCGGAAACCGCGTCCCGGACGCGCATGAAAGATTACCGGGCCCATGAACGTCTTCCTTCCCAGCAGGAAATTGAGCTCGAAAAACTGCCGTCCCTTCATGAAAATCCACTCGGCTCCATGAAACTATCAATCAAGAAATGCCTCATCGTCGCCACAGCCCTCGGGCTGGGACTCCTTCCAGCCCGGACGTGGACAAGCGCGGACGGCACCAAGACCTTCGAGGGAAAGCTCCAATCCTATGATGCCGCCGAAGGCAAGGTCTCGGTCACCGTCCGGAACGGGAGAATACTCACCTTCTCTGCCGACAAACTTTCGGAGGCCGACCGGACGTTTCTGACCGAGGAGGCCGCCAGACGGGGCGGGACGACGCAGAACAGGGCTGCGATGGAGGAATTTTCCCTTACCGATATCGGCAAGGCCTTCACCAAGATGCAAATCCTGGAAGGCGATGCCTTTACTCCGCATGAATTTGAAAGCGTTCCGGAGTATTTCATCCTCTACTACTCTGCCAGCTGGTGAGGAGGATGCGTGCAAGCCGCTCCACAGTTAGTGGAGTCCTACCAGAAAGACGTCGTCCCCAATCCCAAGGTCGAAATGATTCATATCAGTCGCGACCGGAACAACGCAGCCGCGCTCAAATGGGCCAGGGACGATAAGCTCCCGTGGCCTGCCATCATGAAGGATCAAATCGATGCGTCCCTCTTGACGCACTACTCCAACAGGGTTCCTTCCATGATCCTCATTGACCGCGAGGGCAACAAGGTTGCGGAGGGAAAGGGACCAGTCTGGGACAAGATCAAGACCCTCAAGTAAATCGCCCCGGGGCTCATGCGAAAGGCCCGTCCCGCCGGGACTGCAACTTGGAGCAGGCTCCGTTTCACGCCCCGGGTGAAAGACTCTTCGCCTTGACCTGTAAAATCCCTTCCGCTCTTCCACCAACATGCTAAAACCAACCATCATGCGTCGCACCTGTTTCCCCACCTGCCTCTCCCCTGTCCTTCTCGCCCTCGCCGTCCCCTGCCTCTCCATTCCCGCCCCCGCTGAGGACTGGCCACAATGGCGCGGTCCCAATCGTGACGGACGCTCCGAGGAAAGTAACCTTCTCAAAAAGTGGCCTGCTGATGGACCTCCCCTGGCCTGGAAGGCCCGAACCGCAGGAGGCGGCTTCTCAAGTATCGCAGTATCAAAAGGAATCATCTATACTCTGGGAGATCTCACGGAGGGCTGCCACGTGCTCGCCCTCAAGGAAGCAGACGGGTCCCTGGTCTGGAAAACGCGCACTGGTGAATCAGGGGGACACCGGGGATATCCCGGCCCCCGCAGCACTCCCACCGTGGACGGTGGACAAGTTTTCGCCCTCGACCAGCATTCCAACCTTGTCTGCCTCAACGCGAGCAACGGGGAAAAAGTCTGGTCGGTGAACCTGCAGGACAAATTCGAAGGCAAGATGATGTCGGGATGGCGCTGGAGCGAGTCTCCCCTCGTTGATGGAGAGTCGGTCATCTGCACTCCCGGGGGAAGCAAGGGCAGCGTAGTAGCCCTCAGTCGCAAGACGGGTAAAAAGCTCTGGCAGACCAGTGAGTGGACCGACCCCGCCGGTTATTCCTCGGTCATCATTGCCACCATCAATGACGTTCGCCAATACCTCCAACTCACCGGCAAGAGCGTGGCAGGAATCGATCCCGGGTCCGGCAAGATCCTCTGGCGGGCAGAGCGTCCCGGCAAGACGGCCGTTATTACCACCCCGGTGGTTCACGACAACATCGTCTGGGTTACATCGTCCTACGGGGTGGGTTGCAATGCCTTCCGCATCGACAAAAAAGACGGGAAGTGGTCAGCTGAGGAGATTCACTCCAGCCGGAAATTCGCTAATCACCATGGCGGAGTGATCGAACTGAAGGGGCACGTCTTTGGATCGAGTGGTGGAACCTTCGCCTGCATGAACCTCAAGAGCGGCGAACTCATCTACCGTGAACGGAGCGCAGGCAAGGGCGCCACCGTTTATGCGGACGGGCACTTTTATCTGCGCAGTGAAAATGGTCCGGTGGCCCTTATCGAGGCCTCCTCCCAGGAACTGAAGGAAGTAAGCAGCTTCGAACAACCTGAACGCAGCGACAAGAAGGCCTGGCCCCACCCGGTGATCGCCAACGGAAAGCTCTACCTCCGTGACCAGGACCTGCTTCTCTGTTACGACCTTTCTGTCAAGTAGCCACAGAAGCGCGGCGCCTTTCCTGCTACCGGAAAAACAGGGTCAGTCCTCATCCGCCAGCCCATCTCCGTTCTCGTCACGGATCCCGGAAAAGGGATGCCCGGTCACGGACTTCCAGGCAATCCTGCGGAAGGTCTGGTCGAGCTTTTCCCCGGGGAAGTCACCCAGGTCGATCTTCTTCTTGATCAGCTCCGGCGACCGACGGTAGAGCGTAGCGTAAAACACGTAGCCCTCGAGCCATTCAAAGCCGGGGCCAAGGTGCCCGAGTTTATCTCTCCACAGGGATCGCTTCTTTCCCCCCAGGGACCGATGAAGCCCCTCCACCCCCGGAAGCTCACCCCGCTCGAAGTATTGCGAAGCCAGGACCATGGCATCACTTGTAGGAATAACATACACCTTGCCGGGATACTTCCTGTTAAGGGCGGTTATAATCTCTCCATACATCTCATTCTTGAGCTTGCCCAGGCTGGCAATAGTCTCGGCCACAAAACCCTTTTTTGAATCAGGGATCATTTCCAGGTGTTCGATCTGCGGCCAGGCATCGGAGAGGTAGAATTTCATCCCCGGGTTATGTTTCAGGCAGAACTCCATCCAGCACAGATAGTATTCCGGGCGATCTTGAAAGTAGGGTCCCCACATCATGGCCTCCCACTCGGCATTCGCAATGGAGGCCAGGAGCTTGGGTTTCGGCTTCCCATCAAACTGGAAGATCCCGTTCTCCTGCTCCCACTTGAAGCGGGCGCTACCCGTCATTCCTCCTCCAGTATGAAGATGAAGCGGTTGCTGGAACCCGGCTGCCTCACAGATTATGGGGAGGGTCTTGTAGCCGGGGCCCATGAAACTGTGACCGGTTCCCACAATGCGCAGGCCCCCATCCTTCGGCTTGGGAAAGGATGTCACTGGATTCCGTCCGGAACCGAGTCCCTTGGCGTAGATTTCCCTGATCTTCTCCGGTGACTGATAGCACACCGCGTGATCCGGAAACCTGTCTTTTTCCCATCCAGGATGGACCTTGAAGGACCTTGCCGCACCCCGCTGAGCTCCTCCCTGCACCCTGTCACGATAGGCCTTGGCTTCCTCAACGGTGAGAACGCCATCTCCGTTGGCATCAGCCTTGGGAAACTGCTTCAGCCAGCGAGCCAGCTGCTCCTTGGAAGGATTGGCACACGCTCCACCGGTTAGTCCCACCATGATAATGGAACAAGCGGTCAGGGTGGCACGAAATCTGGGGTCTGGAATCATCTCGACCCCATGCTCCACCTCTGACCCCTGAGGTCTACTCAATTCACCTGAAATGAGACCCCTCAGACAGGTGGCGCCGTTTCTGGGTTTCAAGAAACGCCCTCTTGGGGCAGAACAATCCCAGTTCATGTCCCTCAAGAATCCCGTGACCAGCTGTAACGTATCAGGAGCTTTCTGCCTCCTGGTTCTTGCCCTGGCTCTTCCACTGAAGGCACAGAACTCAGCCGCACCACCAGACCGTTCCCGCCCTATCGGTCAACCTGTAACAGGTCACGGTGGGATGGTCGCCACCCAGGAGGCCCATGCCACCCGGGCCGCCATCGCAGTCCTTGCGGAAGGGGGAAATGCAGTCGATGCCGCGGTTACCGCAGGATTCACCCTGGCCGTCACCCTCCCACGGGCCGGCAACCTCGGGGGAGGAGGATTCATGGTGATACACCTTGCCGCTGAGAAGCGGCAGGTCGCCATCGATTACCGCGAAAAGGCACCTAGAAACGCCCACCGGGACATGTTCCTCAACAGAAAAGGAGACCCGGATCCAAGGCTCTCACGCCATACCCACCTGTCAGCGGGTGTCCCCGGCACAGTCCGTGGACTTGCCCTCGCCCTGAAACGATACGGGACAATCTCTCTCCGTCGCGCTCTGCAACCTGCCCTCGAACTTGCCGAGAACGGGTTCCTGGTCGGCGAAGACCTTCACCAATCCATCCACGCTTATGCCGGGGACTTCCAGAAAGACCAGGCCGCCCGGGAAATCTTTCTGACCCCTGCAGGCAAGGCCTGGCCGGTAGGCAGCAGGCTCGTTCAGAAGGATCTCGCCCGGAGCCTGCGACTCCTGTCCAAAAACGGTCCTGACGCATTTTACCTGGGGGAACTGGCAACTGCCATCGTCAGCGACATGAAGGCCCAGGGGGGACTGATCACCGGCGACGACCTCGCCGCCTACCGTCCCGTTGAACGCCTCCCGGTCATGGGCCGCTACCGCAACTGGAAAATAGTGTCCATGCCTCCCCCGAGTTCCGGAGGAACGCACCTCATCCAGATGCTCAACATCCTCGAGAACTTTCCCATCAGCGATTACGGCCACAACTCCGCCAACGCCATTCATGTCACCACCGAAGCCATGCGCCGGGCTTATGCCGACCGGTCGCGCTATCTGGGGGATCCCGATTTCGTCAAGGTCCCGGTAAATCAACTGGTGTCCCGGGACTACGCCCACCGCCTGGCACGGCGGATCGATCACAACCGCGCCACGCCCAGCACAAAGGTCACGCCTGGACTGGGGCCCCTGCCCCGGCCTGAGAGCAACGAAACCACCCACTTCAGCGTGATTGATCGCAATGGCAACGCGGTATCCAACACCTACACCCTGAATTTCAGTTATGGCTCCCGGATAGTGGTTCCCGGGACGGGAATCCTCCTCAACAACGAGATGGACGACTTCTCCGCCAAACCGGGCACGCCCAACGCCTACGGCCTGATTGGCGGTCTGCACAATGCAATTGAACCGGACAAGAGAATGCTCAGTTCCATGACTCCCACTCTCCTCTTCAGCGACAACGGCACCGTCGTGGCCACGGGTAGTCCCGGAGGCAGCCGGATCATCAATATCGTCCTGCAGATCGTCTGTAACATCGTCGACCACGACATGAACGTCGCAGAAGCCACCCATGCCCCCCGTTTTCATCATCAGTGGTTTCCTGACGAACTACGCATCGAGCAAGGAATGAGCGATGGGCAGGTCAGGCTCCTTTCTGCTCGCGGCCACCGGATCCGGGTCGCACCGGATATTGGTTCAACCCAGACCGTCATGCTCCACAAGGGAATCTTCCAAGGTGCCAGCGATCCCCGCATTGGGGGAGCACTCACCCTGGGGCTTCCGGCCAATCCTCCCCCCGGGACAGGGTCTGCTTCCGAACAAAAAACAGGGGAAAATTCAACAGTAGACCCAGATCCGGGAAAGAGAACGAGATGAGACTCGTTACGCTGAAGGAACGAGGATTTCGATAGATCAAATCCCTTTGCCGGGTGATAGTGCCCCAGCATCTGTTTCCTCCCGGTTCCCCCAACCCCATTGGCTCGCACATGCGAGGGAATGGACGCTAGAATCCCCTCCCCCAGAATCAACTCATGCTCCCCTCGCCCCCGCCCCCCTTCCGGGCACCCCTGCTGCTGCTGCTGTTCCTGACCACTTCCTTAGCCAGCGGCAGCCCGCGCATCACAGAGTTCATGGCCAGCAATGACGGCATCGTTGCTGATGAGGACGGAGACTTTCCTGACTGGATTGAAATCCACAATCCCGACCCCGTTCGGATCGACCTTGCTGGTTATTTCCTCACCGACAACTCCTCTGAACCCTCCAAGTGGATCTTCCCTCCAGGTTCCTACATCGCTGGAGGCGAATACCTTCTTGTCTTCGCATCAGGAAAGAACCGAGGTTCGTCCCCGGCAGAGCTACACACCAACTTCCAGTTGGATGCCGGTGGCGAATACCTTGCCCTTATCGCCCCCGATCGCTCCACCATTCTGACCGAGTTTGGTTCCGAGGTGGTCCCCTTCCCCCGGCAACGACCCGACATCTCATATGGGACCGGGGAATCGGCACTGGAATTCGAACTCCTCACAGAAAGCTTTCCACTTCGCTACCTCATTCCAACCGAGGAAACATCCCTCGCTCCGGGATGGTCAGACCCTGCCTTTAATGATGACCAGTGGAGTCCCGGGCTGTCCGGCATCGGTTTTGACCTGGACGGGGGTGGAGGGAACGCCAGCGCTCCCATGAATCACTGGCCGCTTGATGACGGCTTCGGCAGCATCGCCCGCGATACCGCAGGCAACTTCCCGGGCTCCCTCATCGCGGAGGGGGATAGCTCCGCCTTCTGGGATCCGGACTCTCCACAGGTCCCGGGGGGGCCGGAGTCCTCGCTGCGCTTCAATGGCACGAGCAATTACGTACAGACAACCTTCCCCGGAGTCGGTGGGTCAAGTTCCCGCACCGTGGTTTTCTGGGTGAAATCCACAGACACCTCTGACCACGGCATCGTTTCCTGGGGCACCAGCAATTCCAACTCCCAACGCTACCACATCCGCCTCAACAGTAATCCCGCCAGCGGGACAGTGGGAGCTATCCGCTGCGAAGTCGGTGGAGGCAACGCCGTAGGATCTACCAGTATCGCAGACAACCAGTGGCACCATGTCGCAGTTGTATTCGAGGAAGATTCCTCACCCGGCACTTCCGATATTCTCTTTTATATCGATGGAAGACCCGATCCCTTGAGTGGAACCGTAAACCTCGCTCTCGATACTGACATTTCAGGTCCAAATGCCGTCCCTGTCGTCATAGGGCGCCGAGAATCGACCTCACTCCGCTACTTCTCTGGTAAACTGGCGGACGTCGCAATCTACGATACCGCCTTGGATCCGGATGACGTCGCTCAACTTGCTGACGGCAGCTCCCGGCCGTCCAGCCCGGAAGGTCCCGGAAACCACATCTCCACCGATGTCGGAAGCGAGATGCTTGACATGAATTCCTCTCTCTTTGCCCGCGCCAGGTTCGACCTGCCAGCGAATCATGGACTGGATCAGCTGCGCCTCTCATTGCGCTACGATGACGGAGTCAGCGCCTTTCTTAATGGAGTTGAGATAGCACGCGATAATCTCCCACCAGGAAACCCGTGGAATGCAACTGCCCTGACCGGGCGGACAGATTCCGAGGCTGCGACCGCGGCTGATTTCAATGCCTCCCCGGCTCTTCCGGCCCTGCGCCCCACCGACAATGTTCTCGCCCTGCAGGGAGCCAACCTTAACCCGGGTGATCGCGACTTTCTCCTTCAGGCCCGACTCATCGGCATTGATCTCGGCCGCCGGGCCGCCGGTTACTTTCTGACCCCGACCCCCGGAGACCCCAATACCGGCGAGCCGGACGCTGAGGCCTTCGTATCGGACACCAAGTTCAATCCCAACCGTGGTTTCCGCAACGAACCCTTCCAGCTTACGATTACCAGCGAGACCGAGGGAGCCTCGATCTACTATACCCTTGATGGCAGCGAGCCCTCTCCTGCGAACGGAGCTCGCTACACCACTCCCCTGACCATCAGCACCACTGCGACAGTCCGGGCAGCGGCCTTCAAGGCCGGGCAGGTCCCCACCAACATTGATACCCACACCTACATCTTTCCTGCCAGCGTACTGGCCCAGGGCCTAACCCCCTCCGGGTTTCCGGCCAACTGGGGCACCCGCACCCCCGACTATGAGATGGATCCAGACCTCATCGGAACGGCCTATTCCCGGGAGGAGATCATTGAGTCCCTGCGCTCCCTTCCCACCATCTCGGTGGTAATGAATACCGACGACCTCTTCGACGGAGACATCGGATTGTATGCCAACTCCGATCAGCGTGGGGACCAGTGGGAAAAACCCTGCTCCTATGAGTTTTTTGACTTTCCCGACGGAGAACAGACCCAGTTGAACGGTGGAATCCGTGCAGTAGGCAGGGCCAGTCGCAGCGCAAACCGGGGCAAGCACAACCTTCGGGCCGTCTTCCGATCCGATTACGGCCCAACCAAGCTCCGCTTCCCGCTCTTCCCCGATTCGGAAGTCACCGAGTTCAACTCCCTTATCTTGCGTGGGGGCAATGGTGACTCGTGGCTCAACCCGGGGGTCGTGGAGCGCGCACAGTATATCCGCGACCAGTGGCACCGTGATGCCCAGCGAGCCACTGGCCAACCGTTTCAACACCAGATTTACGCCCACCTCTACCTCAATGGCCTCTACTGGGGGATGTATCATGTCTTCGAACGCTTCGAGGATGACATGCTGGCTGCCAACTTCGGTGGAAGTGAGGAGGACTGGGATGCCATCAAGGACGCCGGAAGCGCAAGCGTCCTCGAGGTTGTTGACGGGGACCTGAGCGCGTGGAATCGCACCCTGGCCGTCACTCGGAGGGATCTGAGCAACCCCAGGAACTATGCCAATGCCCTCATCTTCATCGATCCCGACACCTGGATCGATTACTTCCTGACCAACTTCTATTCCGGGAACACTGACTGGGACCAATCGAACTGGAGGGCGGGACGGCGCAGGGAACGGGATGCAAAGTGGATGCTCTTCGCCTGGGATTCCGAACGTACTGATCGCAATGCCACCCAGGGGACGAACTCCAGCAACAATGACGCTACCTCCGAGAACACCCCGAACTTTCCTTCCAGCGTCCACCAGAGACTGACCGCCAACGAGGAATACCGCCTGCGCTTCGCAGACCGGGTACGCCTTCATTGCTTTAATGGCGGAACCTTCACCCCGGAAGGTGCCGCCCGCCTGTGGGAGGCACGCGCCAACGAAATCTATCAACCGCTGATCGCCGAGGCCGTACGCTGGGGGGACCGCCACCGCTTTCCCCCGGCCCGGAGGGAAACCTTCTGGCAGGACATGTATGACACCATGCAAAGCGACTTCTTCCCACAACGCACCACGATCCTTCTCTCCCAGTTGCGTGCCCGTGGTCTCTACCCCTCGGTCAGCGCCCCGGACTTTGCTCCCCACGGCGGACTCCTTGCAGGGCCAGCGGAAGCCTCCATCACCACCAGCGCCGGGGGCACCGTCTATTACACCTTGGATGGAAGTGATCCCCGCCGCCCCACGACCACCGGGACCGAGACCATCCTGCTCCCGGAGGGCTCCCCGGTTCGTGCTTTCATTCCCAGTGACGACACCCTCCGACTCGACTGGACCGAGGCAGGATTTGATGACTCCCGTTGGCTCAGCGGCGCAAGCGGGATCGGGTTCGAACTGGATTCAGGGTTCGAGGGATTATTCGGCATCGACCTGAGCAGCATGCACAATACCGGCGGGTCAGCCTACGCCCGCTGGGAATTCGAGATCCGGGACCAGGCCGAACTCAACGCAATCTCGTCCCTTACCCTGCGGGCACGATACGATGACGGATTTGTTGCCTACCTCAACGGAAGGGAAGCTGCTGCGGCCAACCGGCCGACCAACCCTGCCTGGAATTCCAATGCCTCTGCAGGTCATCCCGATGGGGCGGCTACCGAGTTCACCCAGTTCAACCTCGCCAATGTCATCAACCGCCTGCGTCTCGGCACCAATGTCCTCGCAGTCCAATGCCTCAACGAGGAAGATGACAGCAACGATCTCCTCTTCGTTCCGGAGTTGGTTGCCGCCAACGGAACCATCCCCTCGGGCCTCTCTCCTTCCGCACTCACCTACCAGGGCCTTCCTCTTTCATTTGAGAGAAGTACCCGACTCCGTGCCCGCGTATTCCGGAACGGCACCTGGTCCGCCATCACCAGTGCCACGTTCACGGTGGGCACCCCAGCCACCGCTGACCATCTGGCCATCAGTGAGATTCACTACCACCCGGCCGGGGATACTCCTACCGAGTTTATCGAACTG
>Ga0163179_10002866_pt1 | contig 11868 bp, 9 predicted proteins | sample AtlANTMetagenome_FD_109643 | JGI IMG/M metagenome (GOLD analysis project Ga0163179, IMG submission 109643) | Marine eukaryotic phytoplankton communities from the Atlantic Ocean - Atlantic ANT 2 Metagenome | ecosystem: Environmental > Aquatic > Marine > Oceanic | place: North Atlantic Ocean... | reverse complement strand
TCGGCTCGTACCGATGATCAAGGCCGTTATGGTTTGCGGGTTCAAGAGGCCGGTGAGTTCTTCGTGTTAGTGTTGCCTCGGCGACCACGTGAACTTCGTGACGTTCCCTGGAATAAACGCGATCTTGCTCAGATTGGCCGGTATTTCAACGACGCCATGGGGTTGCTCGAAAATAATGAGTACCGATGGCAAAAGATTACTGTTACCCCGGGGGAGACGTGGGATGTCGCTTTTGAGCCTCAGCCGTAGGTCAAGGCTGGGGCGAGGCAACGGCCAGTAAGTCGGTCACATCGAACCAGTGCTCACGCCCTTCGATGTCTCGTAAAACATCCAGCTGGCGACCGTCGCATTCAATCAGTTGCTGTTGTCTGATTTCAAGATTCCGATGAGCCGCGATGTCATATTCGTCGATGAAATAGGTGATGAGGAAGGGAGCCCGATTCGAGCCGTCACCCGTTTTCAGAAGCCCAGCAATGCAGGCGTGACTCAGTTTCCTTGCCTCGTCGGCCTTGGCCTGATGACCGCTCTCAAGGGCGGAGACGCCAACGAGATAATGAAAACGCGGACTTAATTGCCACACCGATTCGATTTCAGCCCCGATTTTCAATACCTGAGCATGATCGTTTTGATCAAAGGCCGCCTCGAGCGATCGTAGGTCATCCGAGTACGGATAGTAAGACGGATGCTCAAGGATTTGCTCTCGAACAAGCAGATAGCCATGCCGATCTGGTGCCTCGGTGAAACGTTCGAATCGCTCATCGACTGTCGAACTTCTCATTGCAACTTGTTCGTCAAGGTTTGAGGTGTTGACTCAACGTCATGAAGTTGTTTGTGAAGATGCCGACACAATACTAACGCTATCTTTTGCGCGAGGCAATGATCAAAAAGTTATTTTCTTGCGCGTAGAGTTGCGACAGTCAACGACGATGATGATGCGCGAATGATCGATGAGAAGAGATTACGTGGAGTGCCTAACCGATGATCTCTTTCTTGCGTTGCACGTAATCCCAGAGGACAAAACGGTCCAGATCACGACCCGCGGTGAAGAAGACACGTCCTTGCGTCCCCTCGGCAAGTCGATGAGCGAATCGAATATCCTCTTCGGACTGGGACCAACTTGGGATCAAAAACATGTTGATCGTAATCTCTTCCCGTAGGCAGAGTTGACCCTCACGCATGGTGGCTGCTTCTGTGCGAGGGTCAGGCGGATAAAGCATGTACAGCCACTCGTCCTCAAAATGCGCTGTCGGTAATCCGTCCGTGATCAGGATGATTTGCCGATTGGGAGTGTCTTGAGTTGCCAGTAATCGACGAGCTAACTGTAGGCTGTGCTGGATGTTCGTGAAATGTGGGTGGACCATTGATTCGGTCAGGTCGTCGCGGCTCATGTCCGCCCGTAGTTGGACGATGGGATCGTGAATCGTGACCGGCTTCGGCATTAAATCGATAATTTCAGCCGCCGTTCGTGCCTTCGCGAAGGTGTACATCTCAATAAATTGCAAATAATCCCCAGGATATTCGCGTCGGATGAGTCCATCTAAGGCAAGCGCCATCCGCTTCACGTTGATGTATTGCCCTTCGTAACGCATCGAACCACTCATATCCATGATGACAATCGTTGCGCACTTCGGCGTGTTTCGAGTTCGATGTACCTCGATATCCCGAGAGTGAAGCTGGATTGGTAGTTGCGTGCCGTTTCTCAGCATCGCGTTGATCAAAGTTTGAGGAATGTCGATATTTGCGAGTGAATCACCGAATTCGTACGGCTTGGTCGCCGGGATCTCGACCGCTCCCTCTCCATCGATGGGACCTTGATGTCGCCCCGTCTTGGAGGCCTGTAGGTCGCTGAAAATTCGTTCCAGTAGATGTCCCTGAAACATTCGGTAGGCTTGCGGGGTCAAACGAAATCGCCCTTTGTTTTCCTCCAGTCCCTGCCGCTCAGCCATTTCTCGAGTGTAATCTTCGACCATCTGTTGTAACGCTTGGAGATTGGCAAGATCGCCCGGCTCTGCGAATTCTGATAAGGCATCCAAATCGACCAGCTGTATTTGAGCGGTCTTTCTGGCTTCCTCGAGTTGCTCCAGTAATTCGTCGATTCTGGTGAGTTCTTCTTTGATCGCAATCGCTTGGGGAATGTCGAGTGAGGTATTGCCTGTGAAGGTGTAGCGAGCGGCGAGTTCGTCGACTTCGAATTTCGCTCCGAGTTGTTCGAGTAGCTGGATGAGTTGCCTGGCAAAGTCCGACTGGTCATCGCCAACGGAATACCAGAGTCGTTCTAATTGATAAATTTGACGGTCTTGGACGGCACGGAGATACTTTTCGCGAAATGGCCGCGGTGGCTTGATGGTTTTGCTCAGGTCGATGAAGCTGTCGACAGCCTCCTTCTGGACGCTTTCCGTTTCGTAGGTTTCCAGAATCTTCCGTTTGCGCTCCAGCAACATGGCTATGATCGCGTCGATGCTGGGACCCAGTCCCTGAATCTGGCTGGGATCGATCCGGACCGCTCTGGCCAATTCCTCCGGAGTCAGTTCGCGCTGACTGCCGTACATCAGCCAGTGGTCAAACGCATGCGAGACCAGGTCTGGTTGTGGTTGCGAAGGGCTGGGGAAACGTTTTGGATCGTACTTCTGGTACGTGTGGATGATGCCTCCCACGGGTTTGCGCTCAGGTTTCATAGCGAATCTTTCCGTGATGTTGCGCGCGAGAAATGCGATCGTGTGCGTATAAGCCAGCAAGCACGAATTCGACGCATGAGGCTCGCACTGCTTCATCCTCCGCTGCGTTGACCTCAAAGGCTTTGTCCCAGACTGGCGGGACTCGCTGCAGCATCTCGGCATAGCGAGCCGACGGGAGCATGTCGCCAACTTCGATACTCACTCCCTTGGCAAAAATGTCTGCGATTTCCTCGAGACCGTGGCGGTCGACATACTCATCGAAGACCGTTCGGATGGCCTCCGCGATCACCGCATCAAGCACCTGTCTCTCGCTCATCTGGTTGCTGCCCATCAAGTCAAGCTCTAGTTTGCCGAGAGAGGACGAGTAGAGATGTCCCAGGTCGCTGATGCGAGGAACCGCGGGTTTTTCCTGGTGAATAACGGCGCGTTGTCGAGCGCTGGCCACCATTGTGCGAAAGTTAGCGATCGAAAATCTTGCACTTACTCCAGACTGTTGGTCGATGTATTTCGATTTCCTCGCTTGAATAGTGATCTGCTCGATGACTTCCCTCATGAAGTACGGAATGCTGATGGGGTACGTGCCGCCCAGTTCCAGGTCGGCTTCTTGCTGCATGATCTGGATCCCCAGATCACGCTCTCGTGGATAGTGCGTATGGATGATGGATCCGATGCGATCTTTAAGCTGAGGAATGACCTTGCCGCTACGGTTGTAGGTGGACGGGTTTGCGGAGAACAAAATCAGCACGTCGATGTCGAAGCGAACGGGGTAACCCCGGATTTGTACGTCCCGTTCCTCCAGGATGTTAAACAGGCCGACCTGAACCAGTTCATCAAGTTCAGGAAGTTCGTTGATCGCAAAGATGCCCCGGTGCATGCGCGGGATCAGACCGAAGTGCAGAGCTTGCTCCGTCGACATACTGGCTCCGCCCGCAAGTTTTGCTGGGTCGATTTCACCGATGATGTCCGCGAATTTGGTGCCCGGCGCAAGTCGCTCGGCATAACGTTGCTCACGCGGCCACCAACCGATCGGGATCTCATGGTCCGCATGACCGTCGACGAATTGCCTCGCAACCTCACTCATCGGGTTGAGAGGGTCTTCGTGGAAGGGAGTGTTCGGAATCGCAAGATAGGGGATCTCCTCATCCAAGAAACGGATCAGATTCCGCATCAGCCGACTTTTGGCCTGCCCTTTTTCGCCGAGGAACAGGATGTCGTGGCCCGCGATCAATGCCAGATTTATCTCTGGGATCACGGTATCTTCGTAGCCGATCACACCCGGAAATAGCTCTTCGCCGTCGCCGAGTTGTGCGATGAAGTTGTCGTAGATCTCTCGCTTGACGGTCTTGGACTGCCAGCCAGTATCACGGAGTTGTTCAAGGTTTGTGGGACGAGCCGACGTAGCGGTCATATCAAAGGACTCCCTGCAGATTTTATTAACCCGCCAATTATAGGGCGTCCCGCGCTGCGGCCAACCGCTGCCACATCAAGAGGCAAGATGATGACCGATCGGCGATTCCGAGTCAGGCTAATCTGCCGGTGACGTCGGCATCCATTATTCGTCGGTGACACAGCCCTCTGAGGCCGATTTCACATTCTTGATGTACTTATAGAGCGTGCCGCGACGTACTTTCAGTTCAGGGGCCACCCAGGCTTGCCGACGCTTTTCAAGTTCTTCATCGGAAACGTCCATGTCGATTAGTCGCGATTCCGTATCGATCGTCACCTGGTCTCCCGTTTGAATCAGTGCGATCGGTCCGCCTACCTGAGCCTCTGGGGTGACGTGTCCGACGATAAAGCCATGAGATCCTCCCGAGAAACGACCATCCGTCAGCAACGCGACATCGGCTCCGAGACCGGCTCCCATGATGGCGGAGGTAGGGGTCAACATCTCAGGCATGCCGGGCCCTCCCTTGGGGCCTTCGTAGCGGATGATGACCACATCGCCCTTGAGGATCTTCTGGTCCTCGAGAGCCTTCAGCATATCTTCCTCACAGTCAAATACATTGGCTCGGCCGGAAAACATCAGCCCTTCTTTGCCAGTGATCTTTGCAACCGCTCCTTCAGGAGCCAGATTTCCCTTGAGGATCTGAATGTGGCCGGTTTCCTTGATGGGCTCGTTCAACGGGCGAACAATCGTTTGACCGGATGCAAGACCCGGCAGAGATTCAAGATTGTCACCGAGTGATTTTCCAGTCACGGTCAAGCAGTCGCCGTCGATCAAGCCATGGTCGAGCAGGTATTTCAGCACAGCTGGTGTACCGCCGATGGAATGCAAATCTTCTTGGACAAATTGACCGCTTGGCTTCAGGTCTGCAACGTAGGGAATGCGATCGCTTACCGACTGGAAGTCATCGATGGTGAGGTCGACATCGACGGCGCGGGCCATCGCTATGAGGTGGAGTACAGCATTGGTTGAACCACCAACGGCCATGATTACCACCATGGCATTTTCGAAGGCTGCGCGGGTCATGATATCGCGTGGCTTGATGTCTTTTTCAAGCAAGTTCTTGATGGCCGCGCCGACTGCCAAGCATTCATCTTGTTTGGCGGGGTCTTCGGCGGGGATCGACGCACTGTAGGGAAGCGACATGCACATCGCCTCAATCGCACTGGCCATCGTATTGGCCGTATACATTCCACCGCAGGCACCGGCTCCTGGGCACGATTTCTTGACGATCTCTTTACGAGTTTCTTCGTCGATCGTGCCGGCGAGATACTCACCGTAGCTTTGGAAGGCGGAAACAATGTCAAGCTTTTTGTCTTGCCAGTGTCCGGCTCGAATCGTTCCTCCGTAAACCATCAGGCCTGGTCGATTCATGCGTCCTAATGCCATGATGCAGCCGGGCATGTTTTTGTCGCAACCGGGGATTGTCACGCAGGCGTCATACCATTGTCCGCCGACTAATGTTTCAATCGAATCCGCAATTAAGTCTCGCGATTGCAACGAGTAGCCCATTCCTTCTGTGCCCATTGAAATGCCATCGCTGACGCCGACGGTGTTGAAGCGGAATCCAATGAGGTCAGCTGCGGCGACACCTTCCTTGACCGATTTCGCAAGGTTCAACAGATGCATGTTGCAAGTGTTGCCCTCATACCACACGCTTCCGATTCCGACTTGCGGCTTTTGCATGTCTTCTTCGGTCATCCCTGTTCCGTAGAGCATCGCTTGAGATGCGCCCTGGCTCTTGGGTTGGGTGATACGGCAGCTGTATTTGTTGAGGTCGCCACTCATCGGGAATACTCCGCAGGTTGGGCTCGGTGAGGTTGGGCCAGTTTGAGGTTAGTTAGTAGGAGTCGAACAAACCCGACATTCTAAATCCACCACCGCGGTCTGGGTAGAGCCCGCGGTGAAAGCGTTTGCTTTCGCGATGCCGGTCAAGCTGCTAATATCAGTCGCTGGATATTTAGGTGGAATTCGCCAGGATCTCATTTAAGAGATTCAGGTAATCGCCCGGTGAGCGACGATCGAGGAAGCTTGCCGTGTATCAAAGCGTCAAAACTGTGCATCAAAACGGGAGACACCGTCGATGAAAATGCCTTTGCTGATTGGAGTTTTGACATCATTCCTGATCGCTCCGCAAATAGGGGTGTCCGAAGACTTCGTATCCCTTTTTAACGGCAAGGATTTTTCAGGTTGGGAAGGTAACCTGGAGATGTTTCGCATCGATGACGGTGCGATCGTCGGAGGTGATCTGAAGAAACGCATTCCGCATAATGAGTTTTTGTGCACCGAAAAAGAATACGGCGACTTTGAGCTTCGTTTGAAGGTGAAGGCTCTTGGAGAAGGCGTGAACGCTGGAATCCAATTTCGGACTCGTCGGATTCCTGATCACCATGAAGTGATCGGTTACCAGGCCGATGTGGGCGGTCAATGGTGGGGGAAGCTCTACGATGAATCTCGTCGCAAAAAAATGCTGGCCGTACCTGATCCCTCGGTCGATATGAAAAAGCTTGTTCGTGTCGGACAGTGGAATGACTATGTCATTCGATGTCAGGGCACTCGTGTTCAATTATTTCTGAATGGAACCAAGACTGTGGACTACGTCGAACCCGATCTTGAGATTGAACAGACGGGCGTGATCGCCCTGCAAATTCATGGCGGACCGCCATCCGAGGCATGGTACAAGGATATTCAAATCCGCTCCGTAGATCCTTGAACGCCTGGCTTCTCAGTGAAAGTGGCGATTGATAGCTGTCGCGAGGCTTCTGAGTTTCCGGGAGGACCATGAAAACACCCCGCGCGATTTACTTCGATCTGGGAAATGTCTTACTCGCCTTCGATCATCGCAAGGCTTGTCAGCAAATGGCAGTCGCTGCAGGAAGGTCGATCGACGATGTGCATGCATGTCTCTTCGGTGACCTTGCACTGCAGGCAGCCTATGAACGTGGTCAGTTATCATCGGAGCAGTTTTGCAATCGTTTCCGAGAGCATCTCGGAGTTGAGGTTGAGGACAGCCATTTGCTTCATGCAGCAAGCGATATGTTCGAAGTGAAGTCGGAGATGATTCCGATTGCCATTCAACTCAAGGCAAAGAGGTACGATCTCGGAATTCTTTCCAATACGTGTGAAGCTCACTGGGATTTTGTCTCTGACGGACGATATGAGCTGGTCGGGTATTTTGAAGGGCCGCGGATTCTGAGCTACGAAGTTAAGTCGATGAAGCCAGATCCAGCGATTTACGAAGCCGCGATCGCTGCGGTCGATTGTGACCGGTCCGAGATATTCTTTACCGATGATCGAGCTGAGAATGTGGAGGCGGCAGTCGAGGCGGGGATCGATGCTGTCTTGTTCACGACCGCGATGCAACTCTCGCTTGAGCTATCGCATCGCGGCATTGAACTGCCTCGTTAGGCCATTGCAATCTAGAGGTAGGTGTTGATCAGATTTTCGATCAATTCCTGACGCCCGCTTTTGTTGGGGGACGCTTCGCCTTTTTCAAGCATGTACGATTCCAGCGACTCGAAATTGTGGTTGCCTGACTCGATTTCGGCGCCGATGCCCGTATCCCAGCTTTCGTAGCGGTCCTTCACGATGTCAGCCAAGGCTCCGTCGGCTCGGATCGCCGCTGCGATCTTTAGCCCGCGAGCAAAGGCATCCATGCCGCCGATGTGGGCATGGAAAAGGTCGATCGGTTCGAAGCTCTCTCGACGCACCTTCGCATCGAAGTTGACTCCGCCAGGAGCAACACCACCATACTTCAAAAGGGTCAACATGACCTCGGTCGTCAGGTACACGTTGGTCGGGAATTGATCCGTATCCCAGCCGAGTAACAAATCACCCGTGTTCGCGTCGATCGAACCGAGCAGATGTTGCATGCCGGCATAGTCGAGTTCATGCATCATCGTGTGTCCTGCGAGTGTCGCGTGATTCGTTTCGATGTTCAGCTTGAAGCGATCAGTCAACTCATACGCACGCAAAAAGTTAATGCAAGCGGCTGCATCAGAGTCGTATTGATGTTTGGTGGGTTCCTTGGGCTTGGGTTCGATCAGGAAGGTGCCCTTGAAGCCAATCTTGTCGGCGTAATCAACAGCCATGTGGAAGAAGCGTCCCAGGTTGTCGATTTCACGTTTGAGATCGGTGTTAAATAGATTCTGGTAGCCTTCGCGACCGCCCCAGAAAACATAGTTTTCACCGCCCAGTTCTTTCGTGACCTCGAGACATTTTTTTACCTGTGCGGCCGCGTAGGCATAAACGTCCGCGTTGCAGGTCGTCGAGGCACCATGCATGAAGCGAGGATTGCTGAACATGTTGGCCGTGCCCCAGAGGAGCTTGATGCCTGTTCGCTCTTGTTCTTCCTTGAGCACCTGGACAACCGCGTCAAAATTTCGATTGGATTCGGCGAGAGTTGCTCCTTCGGGAGCTACGTCACGGTCGTGGAAGGCGTAGTAGGGAGCGCCCAGCTTTTCGATGAATTCGAAGGCGACGCGAGCTCGATTCTGGGCATTTTCCACCGAATCTGTTCCGTCTTCCCAGGGGCGGACCATGGTGGGAGCACCGAAGGGATCGCTTCCATTTCCCCGGAATGTGTGCCAGTAGACCACGCTGAAACGCATGTGGTCCTTCATCGTTAACCCTTCAACGACCTCGTCTTCGTTGTACCATTTGAACGCCAAAGGGTTTTTGCTTTCTGGCCCTTCATAACGAATCTTTTCGATTTCGGGAAATGCGGCCATGTTCGGCTCCTCAGTCTTGCTTGGCTCACCAAAAAATCAGTAAGGCGACATGGTGCCACATGTCGTCCCTAGACGCAAGGCTCGCGGTCCTTCCGAGCTCGTTCCTGGCGACCGGTCTAGGTTCCGGATTTCCCACCCCGGGTCTTGTTTAAGACGATGCGGTCGCCGAGACCTGGCCACAGTTGGCTGATGGCGAACAGCCAGCGGGCCGAAGCGGGCATAATCAGCTCGGGCCGACGATGCTCACAACTCCAAATGATGCGCTCGGCAAGTTTTGCGGGATCAATGGCCTTCACTCGCGCAGCTCCGCCCGGTTGCATCGCCTCCGGAGGTAGATCTTTTGCCGCTTCTGAGTAACGCATGCCGGCATCCTCGCGGCGGATGGGGCCTGGGCAGACCAGGAGAACATGCAGTCCTTCGGGCCCGAGTTCCAGACGTAACTGTTGACTGTAAGCTGCAACCGCGAATTTGGATGCTGGGTAGGCGCCCAGATAGCGAGAAGCCGTCTTGCTGGCGAGTGAGCCGATGTTGATCAAGTGTCCCTTGGAGCGGAGCAACGCGGTTGAGGCTCGACGTGTGCAGCGTACGAGACCCTGGAAGTTGAGTTCCCAAAGCTTTTGGAAATCTTCAGGGGTCGTATCGAGGATCGCTTGACGGGCAGATATTCCCGCCGCGTTAACGAGCCCATCGATCGATGCTGTTTCCTCTTCAATCTGCGAAAAGCTTCGTTCGACATCGTCGTCCTTGGTGATGTCCGTCGAAATTCCCTGAACGGAAACATCGAACGCTTGCAGTTGATGCACTGCCTTGTCAAGCTGTTCGATGTTGCGAGACAAGATCACGAGATTAGCGCGGCGTCGAGCGAAAGCCTCTGCAATCGCATAGCCCAGTCCCGATGATCCACCGGTGATGACGATTGTTTTGCCGTTCCACTGTTCCATGTTTCGCCCGTCACAATTTCGTTTCGCTCTTCATCGATCCTTGCCAAAAGGCGATGCAAGGTTCGTGATTCGATCGGTCTAGTTCGTGGAACTCTTGAAGCAATAGAGTGCAGCATCTGTCCGGACGTAGAGGCGACCCTGGTGGACAACGGGAGTTGCATAAATCATCTCGCCAAAGTCAAAAGAATCAAGAATCTGCCATTCATCGCTTGCGCTGACGATCGTGATCACGCCTTGCTCGCTCGCCAGGTAAATCTTGCCATCTGCGTAGATGGGAGATGCGTAATAATTGCCGCGGCCTTTCAGGCGGCCTCGCTTGCGAGCTTCGCCTGTGCGAGCGTCAATCGCCGTCAAGATGCCGCCGTCTTTGACGAGGTAGATCACGTCCTCGTGATAGAGGGGGCTCGCCACGTAGGGAATGCCTTTCGAATATCGCCAGAGAACACTACGTTCGTCCAGTTCTCCCTGGTTGCGAGGGCGTATGGCGACGATTGCGTTTTCAGCTAATTCGAATACGCGAGCATGCTTCTCCCATTCCTCTTGATCGAGTCCCCGGTCCTGATTGAGATCGATTCGGAAGAAGCGATTCAGAACCGGCCCGGGAGAGAGCTCGTCGCGCGTGATTTGTTGGTCACGGTTTTTGTCGAGTTCGCGGGCTGCATTTTGCCAGGTATCCATGGCGATTCGCTCACCGACGTCGCCGCCTGGTGACCAGGTAGCCACGTAAAGCGTGCCGTCATGGACTGCAGGCGTCGTGTTGACAATCCTGGCAAGGCCATTGATCCACCAGTTCCGTTCACCAGAAGCAGGATCATAGCTCGTTAGCGTTAACGCTCCTGCCACGACGACTTCAGGAGATTTGCCCGGTTGCTGGAAGATTACGGGCGTTGAATAACTTCGCGTGAATTCGTTGCGGGGGACCTGCCATTGGCGTTTGCCCGTTTTGGCATGAAACGCGTAGAGGTAGTTGTTGGTGTCGTGATCCTCGTTCAGAAACAACGTGCCGTTCCAGAGAATCGGAGAACTCGCTGCGCCAAACTCGTCCTGGAATGGCCCAAGTGGGTGAGACCAGACGCGATTGCCGTAAAGGTCATAGCACAGTAACCCATAGCTTCCGAAAAAGGTATAGATCCGCTCCCCGTCCGTGGCGACGGTCGCCGCCGCCGGACTGCTTACGCGATGGACCTCTTCAACGTGGTCTGTTTTCGCAAATCGTTCCCAAAGTACGCGACCGGTCGCTCGGTCAAGCGCAACAGTCGCGAGCTTCTGATCCTCAGCTGAATGGGTCGTGAGGAAAATGCGATCGCCGGTAATGGTTGGTGTCGAGTGACCTATTGCGAGGGGCTGTCGCCAAGCCAGAGTCCCTGGACGGTCGAAATTGGACGGGATATCCACGGCGTCGAATTGCCCACCCGCGTGCCGGAAATACTGAGGCGGATCGGCCCAACCGACAGAGACCATACAGATGGACGATAGCAGGATAGCGATGAATGGTTCGTAACGCATGAACGAATCGCCCTTGAATGTGCGGAAGTGCCTTGTTTTAAAGCCGCTTTCGTGGCCTGTCGGACTAAGATTTTAGCTGAGTTCAGCCCCGAAGTACACGCGCCCAATTTTGCGCAAGCTCCGTAGACAGATCCCATACTTGAGCTTTGGTAGAAGCGATCAGCAGACCTCGGTTTAAAGACGACAAGATGCACAACTCGGAAACAGTCAGTACCCTTTCAAAGCCTCAGCCTCAGCCCTCCGGCGAAACTCGTGCCAACGCGTTACGTATCTGGGCAATCAGCGAGTACTATTTCCCGAATTTCTCCGGAGCCGCGATTCAGGCACATAGAATTCTCGGTGCCCTTGTCAATCGTGGCCATCAGGTTTGTGTGCTAACGACCGCCGACCAGGATGCAAAAGTTCTCGCCGGAAAACAGGTTCGCGTTGATGGCCTCCAAGTCAAGTATTTGCCCGTCTTGCGTCGCTTTAGCTGGCGCTGGTTGCCCTTTGGACGATCGTTGGTTCGCTCCGTCAATGAACTTTTTCGACGCGTCTCATTCGATTGCCGAGTGCTCTTTCATTTAATGCGA